>FTCZ01005157.1_pt1 | contig 40531 bp, 31 predicted proteins | sample 1658871 | NCBI WGS metagenome assembly FTCZ01 (sample SAMEA3914864, study PRJEB12502) | metagenome | biome: forest; material: soil | place: USA | collected 2012-03-12 | depth 0.3 m | reverse complement strand
CCAGCCGCTCATGCCCCATGCGACCGCGTCCTGGCTGGTCGACAACACCGCGCTCAGCTTCCAGCAGATCGCCGAGTTCTGCGGCCTCCACATCCTCGAGGTTCAGGCTATCGCGGACGACACCGCTGGCACGCGCCTGACCGGCCGTGATCCCGTTCGCGCCCATGAGTTGACCATGGACGAGATTGAGAAGGGGCAGGCCAACCCAAACTACAAGCTGCAGATGGCCAAGGGCCCGGAGCAGGCGCGCCGTACCAAGGGGCCCCGGTACACGCCGGTTTCGAAGCGCCAGGACAAGCCGGACGGCATCGCCTGGATCATCAGGAACCATCCCGAGGTTTCGGACGGCGCGATCGGCAAGCTGATCGGCACGACCCGCACCACCATCGCCGCGATCCGCGACCGTACCCACTGGAACATCGCCAACATCACGCCGAAGGACCCGGTGACGCTGGGCCTCTGCTCGCAGCGCGAGTTGGACGCGGTGGTGGCAAAGGCCGCCAAGTCTGCCGGCCTGGAAGCGCCGGTCGACGAGCGGCTGTCAGGCGATCGCGCCGCGCTGATCGAGGAGCTGCGCGCGCAGCGCGATGCTGCGCATCGTCTCCCGCAGGAGGAAGGCGAAAGCGAGCAGTCGCGTCCTAGCTACAGCCTGCCTGAAGGTGTGGTTGATCCATTCAAGCGTTAACGAATCCAGGCGGGGCTGTGCGGATGTACCGCCCTCCTACTTGTTAATGCTTGGGATTATTTCGCTTTCGCGCGTCCGATTTCTTGTCGGATAGTAGGACAACACTGTCCAAAGGCTTTCTTGAGTCGCGCAGAATTGGCGGCCGCGTTATAGTTACCGGATGGAGGGTCTGCCCGATCAGGGGTACGGTGCCTACCGCCATCCGGCGAACTGGGCGCTGGAGTTGGAGCCGCTCTCGCTCTCCGACATGTTCGAGCGAGCGGCGGAGGCTAAACCGCGGGCTCCGCTGATTGATTTCTTTGGCCGCAAGTTCAGCTATGCCGAAATCGCAGGGCTTGCGCGCCGTGTCGCGACGGGGCTCGCCGCGGTGGGCATCCGCCCGGGCGATCGGGTGGGCCTCTATCTCCCGAACGTGCCGCACTATGTGGTGGCCTATTATGGTGCGCTTCGGCTCGGCGCGATTGTGGTTAATCTATCGCCGCTCGCGTCGCTGGAGGAGATTCGCCATCAAATCGGCGATTCCGGCGCGCGGCTGATCTTTACGCTGGAGACAACGCGGCTGCTACCGCAGGCGGTGAGCCTTCTGGGAACGAGCGCGCTGGAGCGGCTGGTGATCGGTTCGGTGTCCAGTGCGCTGTCACCAAGCCGGGCGATGCTCTACCGCCTGTTCCGCCGGGCAGAAATCGCCATCGCCCCATCCGACGCGCGGGTCATGACGTTCAAGGCTCTGACCGCAAATGACGGCACCGTTCCCAAGATTGGCGTCGATCCGGAGCGGGAGGTGGCGGTTTTGCAATATTCGGGCGGGACCACCGGCCAGCCCAAGGCAGCTATGCTCACCCACCAGGCGCTCACCGCCAATGCCCGCCAGATCGATGCCGCCGATCCCTACAGTCCGTCACGCGGGGAGGGCGAGGATGACCGGGTGATTGGCGCTCTGCCGCTCTTCCATATCTTCGCGCATAGCTGTGTTCTCAATCGGACGGTGGTCGCCGGGGGCGAAATGGTACTGCTGCCGCGCTTCGAGCCGGCCGAGGTGATCGCCGCGATCGAACGCACGCGCGCGACCAAGATGCCGGGCGTCCCCAGCATGTATCAGGCGCTGCTCGATCATCCGGGGTTGCGGAAAGCGGATCTTTCATCGCTGCGCCTCTGCATCTCGGGCGGCATGGCGCTGCCGCAATCGCTCAAGGAGCGGTTCGAGCAGCGGACCGGATCGCTGCTGGTCGAAGGTTATGGGCTGACCGAAGGGGGAATGCTGTGCGCCAATCCCGTCGATGCGCTCAACAAGCCAGGAACGGTTGGCCAACCGTTGCCGCGCACGCGGATCGCGCTCGTCGATCGGGAGGCGCCCGAACGGGATCCTGAACCCGGCGAGGCGGGCGAGATCATCGTCCAGGGCCCGCAGATCATGCAGGGCTATTGGCGGGATGCGGAGGCAGCACCCTTCGTCGAACGTAAGGGAATTCGATGGCTGCGTTCCGGCGACGTGGGGATGATCGACGCCGACGGCTATGTCCGCATCGTCGATCGCCTCAAGGACATCATCTCGGTCGAGGGGGTCAAAGTCTTTCCGAGCCAGATCGAGGCAATCCTCAGTCGCCACCCGGCCGTGTCCGAGGTGCTGGTGATCGGTGTTGCCGATCACGCCTCGGGCGAGATCCCTCAGGCCTTTGTTACCCTGATCGGCGGCTCCGCCACGACCGCAGGCGAGCTCAAGGCGTGGCTCAATCCCCAACTTGGCCGACACGAGCAGGTGCGGAGCGTGGAACTCCGCGAAAGCCTGCCGCGCACGATGGTGGGCAAGCTCAACCGTCGTGCGCTCATCGAACTAGAGGAGGTCCCACCGCCTTCGCGCCGAGGAGCGGCTTGACCGGCCGGGTGCCCATCGCCAAAAGCGGCGCATGGCACAAGATGGCGACATTGCGGAACTCAGCTTCGAGGATGCGTTGAAGCGGCTGGAGGCGATCGTCCAGCAGCTCGAGAGCGGCGATGTGCCGCTGGAAAAGTCGATCGAGCTCTATAGCGAAGGCGACAAACTTCGTACCCAGTGTGAAGCGCGACTGAAGGCGGCGCAGGCGCGGATCGACCAGATCCAGCTTGGCGGCGACGGTGCGCCCGCAACGCTCAGGTCGTTCGATGCCGAGTGATCCGGTGGTGACCCCCGTCTCCCTGTCGCTCGGCGACACGATGCGCTCCGTCGCGGCGGACGTTGATAAGCTGTTCGACCATGTCCTGACGCTGCCCGGCGATCCGCGCGACACGCTGTACGAGGCAATGCGCCATGCCGCCATCGGCGGCGGCAAGCGGTTGCGTCCGCTTCTCGTCTATGCGTCGTCGGCGCTGTTCAACGTGGCGCGCGAGAGCGCGTTGCGCGTCGGCCTCGCGATCGAGTGTGTGCATGTCTACAGCCTGATCCACGACGATCTGCCGTGCATGGACGATGACGACATGCGGCGCGGCAAGCCGACCGTCCACAAGCAGTTCGGCGAGGCGATGGGTGTCTTGGCGGGGGACTCACTGCAGGCGCTCGCCTTCGAGGTAGTCGCCGATCCCGAGACGCATCCCGATCCCTTCGTGCGCGCCGAACTCGGCCTCGAGCTGGCGAAGGCCAGCGGCCCGTCGGGCATGGTCGGTGGGCAAGTGATGGATCTGGCGGCCGAGGAGAATATCTTCGATCTTCCGACAACGACCCGCCTCCAGCAGCTCAAGACCGGTGCTCTCATCGCCTTCTGTCTGGAAGCTGGTGCGATCCTTGGCCATGTGCCGCCGGAAGGGCGTCGGGGCCTGCGCGCCTATGCCCGCGATATTGGTCTCGCCTTCCAGATCGCCGACGATCTGCTCGACGTCGAGGGCGACGCGGCGGTGGTCGGCAAGGCGACCGGCAAGGATGCCGATGCCGGCAAGGCGACCTTTGTCTCGCTGCTCGGCGTCGAGCGGGCGCGGGCGCAGGCGGCAATGCTGGTTGACCAGGCCATTGCCCATCTGTCGACTTTCGGTGCGGAGGCGGACTTGTTGCGTGCCATCGCCCGCTATGTGGTGGAGCGCGATCATTGACCCAACGCATCGGCGTCTATCCGGGCACGTTCGACCCTGTCACGTTTGGTCATATGGACATCATCCGGCGTGCGACCGGTCTGGTGGACAAGCTGGTCATTGGGGTCACGACCAACCCGTCCAAGTCGCCGATGTTCTCGCTCGACGAGCGGCTGGAAATGGTCCGCCGCGAGACTCAGGCGCTCGACGAGGGCGCGATCGAGGTGGTGGCGTTCGACAGCCTGCTAATCCACTTCGCCCGCCAGCGGGGTGCCTCGGTAATTGTGCGCGGGCTGCGCGCCGTAGCCGACTTCGAATATGAGTATCAGATGGCTGGCATGAACCAGCAACTCGATCGCGGGATCGAGACGGTGTTCCTGATGGCCGACGTCGCGCTCCAGCCGATCGCTTCGCGACTGGTGAAGGAAATCGCACTCTATGGCGGCGATATCCGCGCTTTCGTACCCCCCGCTGTTGCCGATCAGGTGGTCGAGCGCGTGGCGAGGATCGGCGTCAAAGGGGATGCGGGCGTTCAGCGGTAGGAAAGCGGCGCCGCTTCAGCTAGATGCATCGACGACCACAGATTTTTGCTAGCCGCATTCCGGAGCCCGGCCGACCTATGAGACTTGCGTTCGCCCTCGTCCTCACCGCCGCGCTCACGCTGGGCGCTCCTGTCGAGGCGAAGAAGAAGCTGCCCCGCATCACGACTGCCGACGTGGCCGCTGCTAACGATCTGACCGGCTACCTGCCGCCCGCGCTGACGCCGGACAACACTTGGAACCTTGACCTGTCCGACGGCGGGCGTGTCGTGATCCAGCTTCGCCCCGACAAGGCGCCACTGATGGTCGAGCGGATCAAGACGCTCACCCATCAGGGCTTCTACAATGGCCTCCTGTTCCATCGCGTGATCGAAGGGTTCATGGCCCAGGGCGGTGATCCCAAGGGCACCGGCGAAGGCGGCTCGACGCTGCCCGACGTGAAGGCCGAGTTCAACGACCTGCCGCATGTCCGCGGGGCGGTCGCGGCCGCTCGCGCCTCCGACGAGAATAGCGCGAACAGCCAGTTCTATGTCATGTTCCAGCCCAACCTGAAGCTGGACAAGCATTATACGGTGTTCGGCCGCGTTGTGTCGGGCATGGCCTATGTCGACGCAATACAGCGCGGCGAGCCGCCGGCGAACCCCACCCACATCCTTCGCGCCACGCTCGCCAGCGATGCGGACGCCAATGCACCGCTGCCTGCGCAGACCGTCGCCCAACCTGTCGTACAAGCGCCGGCGACCCTGCCATCCGGACCGATCACGCCGGCCCCGGGCAAGCCGCAGCAGCAGTAAAGGGTTCCCTCTCCCTGACGGGAGAGATCGGGAAGGTCATGCGCGTCGATCAGTTCGATTTCGATCTGCCGCCGGAGTCCATTGCGCTCCGTCCGGCTTCTCCGCGCGATTCCGCGCGGATGCTGGTGGTGCGCGGCCGTGCGATGGCGGATCGGATCATGGCCGATCTGCCAAGCGAGCTTCGCCCCGGCGACTGTCTGGTCTTCAACGACACGCGGGTGATCCCGGCCCAACTTGAAGGGCTGCGCGGCGAGGCACGGATCGGGGCAACGCTCCACAAGCGCGAAGGGCCACGAAGCTGGCGGGCCTTCGTCCGCAACGCCAAGCGGCTGCGAGATGGCGATCGCATTGATTTCGGCGCGGATGTCTCGGCCATCGCCGGCAATCGCGGCGAGGATGGAAGCTGGCTGCTTGACTTCGAGGGCGAGGAGCCGGTCGAACTGCTGCTCGAGCGCGCAGGCCGCATGCCATTGCCGCCCTATATCGCCGCCAAGCGGCCGACCGACGCGCGCGACGCGGACGACTATCAGACGATGTTCGCGCGCGAGGCCGGAGCGGTGGCGGCGCCCACCGCCGCGCTGCACTTCACGCCCGCCTTGATCGAGCGACTGCTCGCCGCCGGCATCGGCCATGAAACTCTGACGCTGCACGTCGGCGCTGGCACCTTCCTGCCAGTGAAGGCGGATGACACGGCGGACCACAAGATGCACGCCGAATGGGGTCGTATCGACGCCTCGACCGCCGACCGGCTCAACGCGGTGCGTGCAGGCGGCGGGCGAGTGATCGCAGTGGGCACCACTAGCCTGCGCCTCTTGGAGAGCGCGGCTCGGGCGGATGGCCTGATCTGTCCTTTCGAGGGAGACACCGCGATCTTTATCACGCCGGGCTACCACTTTCGCGCGATCGACGGTCTCGTCACCAATTTTCACCTGCCGAAGTCGTCCCTGTTCATGCTCGTCTCCGCTCTGATGGGCCTGGAGACGATGCAGGCGGCCTATGCCCATGCCATTGGAAGCGGTTACCGCTTCTACAGCTATGGCGACGGGAGCCTGCTGCTTCCGTCTGGCTGAATGGTCCCCCGGATATTCGCTCGGCGCTGATCGAGCTGATCGCCGGTAAATGGCGATGATTTTGCTTGGAAAGATGAATCTGCGGAACTCGGGATAGGCGACGATCTCGAATAAGTATAGTCGATGCCCTATCCCCTTGGGCTAATACCCCCGGCATTAGACCGCCACGCGACTAATTACTTAAAGCGATAGAAGCCTGCTCCGTTTGCCATAAACTGACTGCAACGGAGAGTGAGCAGCTGGGGGAAGCAGATGTACGGCCGGCGCGATCTTGCAGTCAGTGGCTATGGGGCACCGGATTCTTATCCTGCAGCCGAACGGACCGGCATCGAGGCTGCCGATCTGCTACGTATTCTTATTCAACGTTACCGAATCTTGCTGGGCGTCGCTGTCCTTGTTCTGGGGGGCACGATCGCCGCGCTTGCGATTGTGACGCCGAGATATGAGGCCAAGGCCGTCATGCTCGTCGATACGGACGCCGCCGATTCGTCCAGCGCAACCGGTACACCCGCCCAGACGCGGGAGGTGCAGCAATGGCGTGACTATCAGATGCAGACTCAGATCCAGTTCCTGAATTCCAGGCCGCTGGTGCGTCGCGTGGCCGAGGAACTTGGGCTGGCCTATGATCCCGAGTTCAACTCTGCAATCTCGTCCAAGCCAGCTTCGGCCAAGGCAGGCGCCCCCGCCGCCGTTCAGCCGCGCAGGGTGCCAATCACGCCGCAAGTGATCGAAGCGGTCACCGATCAGCTCGCGAGCGCACTGAAGGTCGAGCAGGATGCCCAGTCGAGCTTCATCAATGTCCGTGTCCGCTCGACGGATGCAGTCAAGGCGGCTCGCATTGCCAATCAGATCGTGAATTCCGACGTGGAAATGCAGATCGAGGAGAAGCGCGCGGTCAACAAAGGGAGCATCATGGCCCTTAATCGGCAGGTCAAGATGCTTCGGGACCAGCTTCTTTCCACCGAAGAGTCCATCGCCAACTACCGGTACAACCATCAGATCGATCCGAGTGCCGCCGATGCCAGCAGGGCGGCGCAGACGGCGCAGATCGCGGCCGAGCTTTCGGCGGCCAGAGCCAGTAGTGCGGAAGCCGACGCACGCTCGGCCCAAGCAGGACCTCGCTCTGGCGAAATGTCGCCCCTGCTAGGCACCTTGCGGCAGCAAGAAACCGAGCTAACGCGCCGCCTCGCCGAGCTGTCGACGCTGTACGGCCCTGGCTATTCGGACGTGCAGAAGGCATCGGCTGAGCTGGCCCGGGTAAAAGACAGCATCGCGGCCGAGAACCGTCGTATCAATGAGCAACTGGCAAGTGAATCCTCGGCGAAACATGCCCGGGAAGCTCAGCTGCTCACTGATCTGGGGTCCGTTCAGGCAGAATCGCTGAACCAGGGCCTGAAACAGGCGCCACTGTTGACGCTGGAACGCAACGCCGAGGCGTTGCGCACGATGTATGTCGGTTTGCTCGGCACCCAGGGGCAGATGATCCGCGAAAATGATTCCATCAAGCCGACAGCTTCGATCGCCTTCAAGGCCCTTGTCCCGATAGTGCCGAGCTATCCGAATTCTGCGCGGGCAATTGGCGTGGCGGCTGTGGTGGCACTCGTTTTCGGGGTGATCCTTGTGATGATCGTCGAGGCGCTCGATACCAAGGTCCGCACCGCGGCGCAGGTCTACAGCCTGACGGGCACGCCATTGATCGGGATGGTTCCGTCCATGGCGAAGCGGGACCGCAAGCATCCTACGCATGTCGCGGTCATCGATCAGCCCTATTCGTCCTTTGCCGAGGCCATGCGGAGTATCCAGGGACGCCTGGCACGGCAATTTTCGCGAGCGTCCGGCAACGTCATTCTCGTAACGTCGCCTCTCCCGCAGGACGGCAAGACGACTATCTCCATCGGGCTCGCAGCCGCCGCCATTGCGACGCAACGTTCGGCGGTGCTGGTCGATCTCGATCTGCGCCGGCCGGAACTGGTGAAAATCCTCGGCTTCGAGCAGGGCGAGGTCGACTTGTTCGATTATCTATCTGGGGAGGCCTCCCTGGATGATATTCTCACCAGCGCGAATGGGCCTGGACTGAGTGCCATATCGGTGCGGTCGCCGGCACGCGATCCTGGAGCCGTCCTTGCATCGCCGAGACTGGCGACGCTCTTCGACGAACTTCGTGAACGCTTCGACACGATCATCGTGAACTCGCCGCCTGTGCTCGCCGTCAGCGACGCACAGGAGATCAGCCGATATGCCGATGCAGTCCTGCTGGTCCTGAATTGGCGTAAGACGTCGCGTGACGTGTTACGCGCCACCATGGAGCAGTTCGACGGCGTTTTCACCGCGGCCGCTTTCAATCACGTCGATCGATCGTCGAAACATGCGCGGATGGCTTATGGCGAGGCGGCCAATTATAATCAGAAGTCGCGTCGTCGCACGTCCGGTGGGGTCCGCGGTCTAGTGAATTTGTCTTCCCGTTCCTAGATCATCCGGCTGGATCGCGAGCGATGGTCATGCAAAACGTGGCGCCTTATATTGACGCTGAACCAGTCGGTGAGGAGGTTAATCCTTCGGAGGCGGTTCAGCCGTCCCTGGCATGCAAGCCTCATGTGCCATGGATTATATCGGTGCTTCTCGCAGCTGCGGTATTCCTTGCGCCCTATGTCGCGTTCAAGATGTCTATTGTTTTCATCACGCCAAGCGACATCCTTTTATGCCTGACGGCAATCGCGATCGGCGTCCATGGAAAAATCATCTTACGCAATGTAGGCGGGGTTGCACCTGTTTGGCTGACAACATTCCTGATAATGATCGGAGGATTGTTAATTGGGAGCGTAATTAATGGTGATACACTTGAGTGGGTGCAAATTGCATTGCAATATTTCTTTGCATATATATTTGTTCCATTCCTTTTGATAATGATAGCAAATGATGCTTCTATATACCTTGTCGCAAAATCGGCGATAGCAGGTGTGTTTACGATGGAAGCTGTTGGTGGGCTGCTTTATTATTTGATCCCATCGGCTCACACAAAATTGAATTTTATTTGTTTCAATTTCATCTCAGGCGCCGGTCGGCTTGGGTCATTTACCGACAATGCAAACTGGAACGGCGCGATGATTGCAATGGCGCTGCCGCTTGTTTACTATCTTCGTTCGACGAACCGGTTGGGAATTGTGCCGACGGTTATCGCAATCGCCACTCTGCTCATGGGTCTGATGCTGACCGCGTCCAACACGGGCATCATTTCAACGCTGGCCGGTGCGTTAATTTTCTGCCTTGTGGCCCGGGTTGGCCCGCGGCCCAGTATCCTGATTCTGGTCGCTGCGATCACGGTGGGGGTGATGACGTCCGACGGGTTCACCCTTCCGCAGGCCTTCAACAAGCGCGTGGCGGGTGCCATGGAGAGCGGGGACATAGATGAAGCCGGTACCTTCGTCGGGCGGATGAAGTTGATTGAAGAAGCGTGGAACGTCGTCGAGCGCACGCCGGTCATCGGGCTCGGGGCTAACCAATACCGCGTCAAGAGCATCTACGGCGCACCGGTCCACAACACATATTTGCTGCTGTGGGCGGAGGGCGGGCTTGCATCCTTGCTCGGCTGGGTGGGCATGCTGCTCGTGCTGGCAGCGGCATCGCTGAACGCTCTCCTGCGCGACCGCTTCCGCGGTGCTCTCGGTCTCTCTGTGCTGAGCGTGTTCCTGGTCAACACGAACTGCACGCCGCATATGTATGCGAGGATATGGTGCGTTCCCCTGGCTGCCGCGATGGCCATTGTGCTGATCGAACCGAAGCGCCAGGCTCGCCGGCGCCAGGAAGACCAGCCCCCCACCGAATTGTTGGGCGATTTAGGTCAACAACCGGCTGGCTGACGGCGTCAGCACGGCAGCCTTAATCCGCGTGTCACACGACATCCAGGTCTACGAGCCGCATTGCATCGGGGCTGTCAGGAATGTGTGGCCAGGCTCGTCAAGCATCATGGATGACACGACCTCGAGCCGGGGCGCCGCGTCAACTCTGACCAATGGGAATAGCACTGGCTCGAGTGGCAGGCTGCGACGGCAGCGAGGGCTACTCATCGAACACCGCATCGATGGCCTAACAGATGCCCTTGAGGGCAGAAACGAGGGGAATTCGATCCTTGTAAGGGGGAGCAATTGGTGCGGGCGAATACGGCCGTGATCGCGGCGGAAAGGCGTTCGGGCCCGTCGACGGCCGCCAGGAGACGTGATCGACACGCTGGTTCTTGAGCGTATTCATGACCTTGGGTAGGAACTTGACGCCTTCGTTCCGGTCGAGCATCCGCCCAAGCACTTCCTTGTAGCCGTCGGTGCGGAGGTCAAGTGCTATGCGGCCTGGTTGCCGACCAGGCCCCTTTAGTGGATCTTTATGCGCCGCGCTTGGAGAGGGAGGGGCTTGCTCCGGCGGCCGCGCCTAGCAGGGCGGCAGGTGCCTCCCGATCCTGTTCGGCCGCTCGCTTGCGGCCGACCGCCGCGCCCATCATGCCACAACCGTCGAAATGAAAATCGAGGCTGCCACGCCACTACCCAGCGACAAGCGGGTGCCGACCTTCCGCCAATCACGTGACAATCAAAACCAGCCGCGACAGCCAGGGACTAGACCCTTGCCCATCCGACTACCGGCGGCACCGGTGATGGCATCAAAACTCTCCGATTTATCTTCGCAGAGCCTAATATCTACCGCTTTGGATGCGTCACCTGCGCCATCGCCTATGGCCTCGCCGCTTTCTGACGATAGACTTTCTGATGAAAGACCGCCTGATATGGCCAGCGCTCCAGCATGGCATGGACGAAATGCGTAACCAGGAATGAAGACGCGATTACGATAATAGCGAATAAAGTCATAGATACAGCGATATCTTGGGTGAAATAACCGTATCGAACAAAAATCATTCTCGCAATAAAATAAGTAAATGGATGAACTAGGTAAAGGCTGTAGCTCACGTCGCCGAAATATCGAAAAGATCTATTGTCGAGTAAGCGCATTGTGAAGCTATCATTCATCAATGCCATGAAAAAATAGATACTTATCGAGATAATGATGTTTGGAACAACGAAATTCGTGAACTGGGTCCAGCTCGTATAGTCGAAATGGGCGCGGCTCGCGAACCAAACGAGGGCTGCAAGGGCAGTTAATTCAAGTGTCCGCGTCACATGGGTCGCATTCGTGCCAATCGGCGCGAAAAGGCGCATCAATACGCCAATGAGAAAATAGACTGTGATCGGAAAGGCGATCAGGAAGGCGACCGCGGCTACTATGGAGAGCGGACCGGCCCAAACGCTGCGCCGCCTTATCACAAATGTGACGACCAACGCCGTTAACGCATAGAAGGCGACCTCGAAACTCAGGCTCCATGCATTGGGCGTTAATTGGTCTGTTCCAGTGAATAGATTCAGGAATAGCAATCCTGCAATAATAGAGCGGGCGTTGTTAAGGTGCGCCTGGGTGTTCGTCATGTAGTTAAGAACTATAAATATGATAGAAAATGTGAAAAATAGGGGGTAAATTCGAAAAAATCGTCGCATAGCGAATTGAGAGATGTCGTACTTCAATGCACTAGGTAGGATGACAAATCCGCTTATGACAAAGAATATCTCGACACCGAAGGTTCCGAGATACCATGGGTGCTCGATCCCTTTGACGTAGGCTGCATTTTGCGGATAGATATGGCGGGCAGTGCCGCCAATGATATGCGCTAACAGCACCATTATTGACGCCAATCCGCGCAGACCATGCGCGGCGGCGTTAAATCCCCTGAAGCGCCTGCTTAGCTGGGGCGTCGGCTGGGTGTCCGATTGAAACGGCTCGGTTACCGCCCCCCTAGGGAGCTCTTTGGAGTCCGTCGTTAGCACCCGCACTCGCCCCCATACCTCTTGCCCCGACTGTAGACCGCTCACTGTGGCCGAAGCATCGACTTTGGAGGATAGCCTCCATCGCACAGAAGGAGGCGGCGGACACAAGATCAGTTACTCCCTTTGGGTGGATCGTGATGCCACAATGAGCGGCGTGACGGTCGACTGGTTACCGTTTTGACGGACCACCGCGCAGGCGGTTGCGGATTGCGTGACCCGAAAGGCGTGCGGTGACGGCCGGTCGTGGCGGTTGATGCAATGGTGCCGCCCAATCGCCGAATGGGCTGGCGCTTGATCGCGATGGCGAGCAACGCAGCAATGCCTTCATACGTCTGGCAGGCGCCTAATCCCAGATCGGTCGCTTCAGTACGCTTGAGCCGTTTGTCTGGTTGGACGACATTGAGCGTCTGCTTCTTCGGTCTTGTCGACCGGTCGCATAATCTGTGTGTGATCGGGGCCGCCCCAATGGAGGAGTATGGCGAGTTGAGCCTTGATATGGCCTTGTTGATCCAACTGACCTCGCTCCGGGGGTACCTACGGTTATCGACGGGCACCTCAGACACTCGTGGAAAAATGGTGCCCCGGGCGGGACGGGAACTTGCCGTAGCCAAACGGCTGACGTAGCGGCCGGGGGTATGACTGCGCCCGATCTTTTCGCCGAAGACGCCGCCGCCGACCGGCTTGCCCATCTCGCCGCCGAGATCGCGCGCCACAATCGGCTCTATCACGACCAGGACGCGCCGGAGATCTCCGACGCCGACTATGATGCATTGATCCGCGAGAATGCCGCGCTGGAGGCGCGGTATCCGCACCTCATGCGCTCTGACTCTCCGTCGAAGCTGGTGGGCGCGGCGCCGACCGGGCACCTCGCCAAGGTGGCGCACGCGCGGCCGATGCTCAGCCTCGACAACGCGTTCGCCGACGAGGATGTCGAGGAGTTCGTCGGCCGCGTCCGCCGCTTCCTTGCGCTTGCCGACGATGCCGAAGTAGCGCTCACCGCCGAGCCCAAGATCGACGGGCTGTCGTGTTCGCTGCGCTATGAGAAGGGCCGGCTCGTGCAGGCCGCGACGCGTGGCGACGGCAACATCGGTGAGGATGTTACGGCCAATGTCCGCACCATCACCGATATCCCCGAGGTGCTGACCGGCACTGCACCCGATGTGTTCGAGGTGCGCGGCGAGGTCTATATGTCCAAGGCCGATTTCGCGGGCTTGAACGAGAAGCTGGCCGGCGAACGCGTCTTTGCCAATCCGCGCAACGCCGCCGCCGGCTCGCTCCGCCAGAAAGACGCGGAGGTGACGCGTTCGCGCCCCTTGCGTTTCCTGGCGCATGGCTGGGGCGAGGTCTCGGCCCTGCCGTGTGCTACGCAGGTGGAGATGATGGAAGCGATCCGCGCCTTCGGTCTTCCGGTATCGGATCAGTTCGTCCGGTGCGTGACGGCGTCGGCAGCCCTGCAGCATTATCGCAGTATCGAGGCGCAACGCGCTGATCTGCCGTTCGATATCGATGGCGTTGTCTACAAAGTCGACCGGCTCGACTGGCAGCAGCGGCTGGGGCAGGTGGCGCGCGCTCCACGCTGGGCGATCGCGCACAAATTTCCGGCCGAGCGCGCTCAGACGTTGCTTCGCGCGATCGACATTCAGGTCGGCCGCACAGGCGCGCTCACCCCGGTCGCGCGACTTGAGCCAGTGACGGTCGGCGGCGTCGTCGTCACCAATGCAACGCTACACAATGCCGACGAGATCGAGAGGCTTGGCGCGCGACCCGGCGACCGGGTCGTGATCCAGCGCGCCGGCGACGTCATCCCGCAGATCGTCGAGGTGCTGACCCGCGATGAGGACCGGCCGGCGTACCTCTTCCCGTATATCTGCCCCGAATGTGGATCGGCTGCTGAGCGCGAGGAGGGCGAGGTAGTATGGCGCTGCACCGGAGGCCTGATCTGCCCGGCGCAACGTGTCGAGCGTCTGATCCACTTCGCTTCGCGCCACGCCTTCGATATTCGTGGGCTGGGGCTCGTGCGCGTCGAGGAGTTCTTCAAGGACGGGTTGATTGCGTCGCCTGCCGATATTTTTCGCCTCCGCGATCGTCGCCACGAGCTGGTCGCGCGCGAGCGGCTGGCGGATGTCTCGGTCGACAATCTGCTTGAGGCTATCGAGGACAAGCGCCGCATCTCGTTGGATCGCTTCCTGTTTGCGCTCGGCATCCGACATATCGGCGAGGTGACCGCGCGCGAGCTGGCGCGGCGCTATGCGCGCTTCGATGCGTTCATGGATATGATCGACAAGGCGCTCGAAATCCGTGCGAATCTCGCCCCCGTGCTGGGCGAACCCGAACGCAAGTTCGAGATCCGCCGCGCCAAGGAATTGGTCACGGCGATCGGCACCCGCGACATCGGGCCGGAGGTGGCCGAAGCGTTACTCGATTTCTTCGCCGAACCGCATAACCGCGACGTCGTAGCTGATCTCGCGAGCGAACTCACCATCGAGGACGTCGTCCACGAGACGCTCGAATCTGAGGTGTCTGGCAAGACCATCGTCTTCACAGGCAAGCTCGTCACCATGTCGCGAGATGAAGCCAAGGCGCAGGCCGAGCGGCTCGGCGCCAAGGCGGCAGGTTCAGTTTCCAAGGCGACGGATCTGGTCGTGGTGGGGGCCGATGCGGGCTCCAAGCTCAAGAAGGCGCAGGAGCTCGGCATTCCAGTTATCACCGAAGAGGATTGGGCGGCGATCGTCGCGGCGGCGGGTTGATCATTCTGTTCGATGGATCGGATGCGGAAGACTCGCAAATTCCGTATCTGATGTTACCTTCCACTCATGGCTGAGCATGTACTTGAACGCCCGCCCGAAGGCGCGGCCGCGGACTGGACCATTCCTCAGAACTGGGCGGCCTATACCGCCGAGGATCATGAGACTTGGGACATCCTCTTCGCGCGCCAATCGAAACAGCTTCCCGGGCGCGCGGCGAACGCGTTCCTGCGCGGACTCGACGTTCTCAAGCTCTCCAAGCCCGGCATCCCGGACTTCGAGGAACTGTCAGACCGGCTGATGAAAGCGACCGGGTGGCAGGTCGTGGCGGTGCCTGGCCTCGTGCCGGACGAGGTCTTCTTCGATCACCTCGCCAACCGCCGCTTCGTAGCGGGCAATTTCATCCGCCGCCGCGACCAGCTCGACTATCTGCAGGAGCCGGACGTCTTTCACGACGTGTTCGGCCATGTGCCGATGCTCGCAGACCCGGTGTTCGCCGATTATATGCAGGCCTATGGCGAGGGCGGTTCGCGCTCGCTCGGCTATGGCGCACTCGACAAGCTGGCGCGGCTCTACTGGTACACGGTGGAGTTCGGGTTGGTGCGCGAGGAGGGCGGTATCAAGCTATTCGGCTCGGGTATCGTTTCCAGTCATGGCGAGAGCGTCTTCGCGCTTGATGATCCGAGCCCCAACCGCATCCGCTTCAATCTGGAGCGGGTAATGCGCACGCGCTACCGGATCGACGACTATCAACAGGTCTATTTCGTCATCGACAGCTTCGAGGACCTGCTCCGCCAGACGATCAAGACTGACTTCGCCCCGCTTTACAAGCGGCTGGCTGGGCTGCCCGAACTCGGCCCGGCCGATCTGGCGCCGGAGGATGAGATCATCACCCATGGCACGCAGGCCTACGCGACTGAGAAGGCGGCGGTTGCCTGATCGAAACACCGGCACGGATTTTCGTGCCGGGCGGAGGAATTTGGGGGTTCGTGACACTTCCCTGAATCGACATGCGCGCCCATAGTCGGGCGATGTCTTCTGCCCTCTTCGTGCCGCTTCGCGTCTTCACCGCCTTCACCATGCTCGAGGGTGCCATCGATCCCAAGGCGCTCGCCAAGCATGCGAAAAAGCTGGGCTTTCCGGCTGCCGCGATCTGTGACCGTAACGGGCTTTATGCCGCCATGGCCTTCTCGGCAGCGGCCAAGGGCGAGGGCGTGCAGCCGATTGTGGGTACGCTGCTCGCCGTCGCGCGACCGGCCGACTGTGGTGGGGCGGATGCCGGCAAGCAGCCGGTGATCGACTGGCTTCCGCTCTTCGCGCAGGATGCAACCGGGTATGACAATCTGTGCGCGCTGGTGTCGGCCGCGCATCTCGGTCGGCCGATCGAGGATGATGCGCATGTGCCGCTCTCGGCGCTCGAAGGGCGGGCCGAGGGGCTGATCGCGTTGACCGGCGCGGGTGAGGGCGCGCTCGCCCGCCTGTTTGCCGGTGGGCAGGCTGAACATGCTGCGCGCTATTCCAACCACCTGCAGGCGCTGTTTGGCGACCGTCTCTACATCGAGCTAGCGCGGCGCGGTGATGCGGTCGAGGAAGCGGCCGAGGCCGCGCTGATCGATCTCGCCTATGCGCGCGATTTGCCGCTGGTCGCAACCAATCCGGCCTGCTTCGCCGATGCAGGCTTTCACGAAGCGCACGATGCGATGCTATGCATCGCGGACTCTGCCTATGTGGACAGCGCCGATCGCCGTCGCTCCTCACCCGAAGCGTGGCTCAAAACGGCCGGCGCGATGGCGCAGCTGTTCGAGGATCTGCCCGAGGCGATCCTCAACACCGCCGTCGTTGCGCAGCGCACCGCCTTCGCTGCACCCAAGCGCAAGCCGATCTTGCCCAGCCTTGCCGGTGATCGCGAGGGCGAGGCGCGGATGTTGCAGGACGACAGCTACAACGGCCTGCTCGCCCGACTACGGTTCATGGACGAGAGCATCGCAGAAGCGTCCGACGCCGAGGTCGAGGCCAAATATCCGGACTATTTTAAGCGGCTGGAGTTTGAAGTCGGGATCATCGTCCGGATGGGATTCCCCGGCTATTTCCTGATCGTCGCCGACTTTATCAAATGGGCGAAGGATCATGACATCCCGGTCGGCCCGGGCCGCGGCTCGGGCGCGGGCTCTGTAGTCGCCTGGGCGCTGACCATCACCGATCTCGATCCGCTGCGGCTGGGGCTGCTGTTCGAGCGCTTCCTCAACCCGGAACGCGTGTCGATGCCTGACTTCGACATCGACTTCTGCGAAACCCGGCGTGGCGAGGTGATCCGCTACGTCCAGCAGAAATATGGCCGCGATCAGGTGGCCCAGATCATCACCTTCGGAAAGTTGAAGGCGCGCGCCGTGCTGAAAGACACTGGCCGCGTCCTCCAGATGAGCTACGGCCAAGTCGATCGACTCGCCAAGCTGGTGCCCAACCACCCGACGGATCCGTGGACGCTCGATCGTGCGATCAACGGTGTCTCCGAGCTCCATTCCGAATATGAACGCGAACCTGAGGTTAAGCGGCTGCTCGATCTCGCCATGCAGCTGGAAGGTTTTCCGCGCCACTCATCGACCCACGCCGCTGGTGTGGTGATCGGCGACCGCCCGCTCGACCAGCTGGTGCCACTCTATCGCGATCCGCGCTCGGATATGCCCGTCACCCAGTTCGACATGAAGCATGTCGAGGATGCGGGGTTGGTAAAATTCGACTTCCTCGGCCTGAAGACGCTGTCGGTGCTGCAGAAGGCCGTGCAGATGCTGGCGAAGCGCGGCATCGAGGTCGATCTGTCGAAGCTCGCTTGGGATGATCCCAAAGTCTTTGAGCTTCTCATGTCGGGCAACACGGTGGGCGTGTTTCAGCTCGAATCCGAGGGCATGCGGCGCACCCTTGCCGCGGTCCGCCCCGATTGCTTCGAGGATATCATCGCGCTCGTCTCGCTCTATCGGCCGGGTCCGATGGACAACATCCCGATGTTCGGCGCACGCAAGAATGGGCGCGAGGACATCCAGTATCCGCATCCGCTGCTCGAAGGCATCCTGAAGGAGACCTACGGGATCTTCGTTTATCAGGAACAGGTGATGCAGGCGGCGCAGATCCTCGCCGGCTATTCGCTCGGTGACGCCGATCTTCTTCGCCGTGCGATGGGCAAGAAGATCCAGGCCGAGATGGACGCCCAGCGCCAGCGTTTCATCGACGGTTGCGCCAAGCAGGACATCTCCGCGCAAAAGGCCAACGAGCTGTTCGACTTGATCGACAAGTTCGCGGGCTATGGCTTCAACAAGAGCCACGCGGCGGCCTATGCGCTGGTCGCCTACCAGACCGCGTGGATGAAGGCCCACCACAAGGCCGAATTCTTCGCCGCCTCGATGTGTTACGACATGGCGCAGACCGACAAGCTATCGATCTTCGTCGAGGACATGCGCCGCATGGAGGTGTCGTGTCTCGGCCCTTCAATCAACCACAGCGAAGCGGAGTTCACGGTCGAGGCGGGCGAGGATGGCGCACTTGCCGTTCGTTATGCACTGGGCGCGCTCAAGGGCGTGGGCGAGCGCGCTATGGAAGAATTGTGCGTCGAGCGGACCAAGGCTGGCCCTTTCCAAAATCTCGAGGATTTCGCGCATCGCATCGATCCGCGACTGCTCAACCGTCGGCAGCTCGAAAGCCTTGCCGCCGGTGGTGCATTCGAGGTGTTGGGGCATGAGCGCGCGACAGTGTTCGCAGGCGCCGAGGCGATACTCGCGAACGCCGCCACCGCGCACCGCGATCGCAACGACGATCAGCACAGCTTCTTTGGCGGCGAGACGGCGGCGCCCGAGCCGATCCGCTTGCCGAGTGTCGAGCACTGGTCTCTTGCCGAGCAGATGGCGCAAGAGAAGGAGGCGTTCGGCTTCTATTTCTCCTCGCATCCGACCGATCGCTATCGCCATCTCGCACAGGCGCACGGTGCGCGCAGCTTCGCCGAATGGTGTGCGCTGCCGACGCCGCCCCAGCAGGCGCCAGATGAACGCGGCCGTCGCCCTGCAGCACCGACGGTGTCGATGGCGGCGCTGGTCGAGGATGCGCGCTGGCGAACCTCGGCGCGCGGGCGACGCTATATGATGGCGACCTGTTCGGACGCGTCCGGCCAGTTCATGGCCAGCTGCTTCGACGACGACGTGTCGGCGAAGATCGAGGAGGTCGCCAAGGTCGGTGGCTGCGGGCTGCTCGCCGTCGAGCTTGATCGCAAGCCAGGTGAGGAGACGCCACGTGTCACCATCCGTAACATCCGCCCGTTCGAGGGCATGACGATCGCGACGCGGCTCCGGCTCGATGTGACGATAGAGGCCCCGGAGGGCGCAGCCGCTCTCGCCGCGCTTCTTGCCGATGCGCGTGGTGGGCGGGGAGAGCTTCACATCCTTGCCCGGCTCCCCGACGGCGGCCAGGCGCATCTGATCGCAGGCCGTGACTTCCTGGTCGATGCGGAAATGGTCGCGCGGGTGGAAAAGCTGCCCGGCGTCGCGGCGGCCCGACTGGGGCCGATAGAGGGCCCGAAGCTGGCGCTGGTGGGATAGGCAGGAGTGCCTTGATCGCGTCCCCCGCGGGTGTATCGTTGGGGACATGGAACGGATGACGCGCTTCGCCGAATTCTGGCCTTACTATCTGCGCGAGCACGCACGGCCTGTGACGCGCGTGCTGCATTATGTCGGGACGACGCTTGTCATCGCCTGCGCGGTGGCGGCGGTGTGGACCGGCCATACCTGGCTGTTCGCGGCGATGCCGGTGGCGGGCTATTTCTTCGCCTGGATCGCTCATTTCGCGGTCGAGCGGAACCGGCCGGCGACCTTCACCTATCCGATATGGTCACTCGCGGCGGACTTCCGCATGTACGGCTTCTGGATAAGCGGGCGGCTGGGGCCGGAGCTTATCCGCGCGGGCGTGCGGCCGGACACCCGCGCGATCGAACGCTAGGCTGGCGGCTGCTCAGGCGGCCGCCTTCGCCAATCCCTTCGCCAACTGCCCCGCACCATGCAATCGCGCCTTCGGATCACCCCAGGCGCGGGTTATGACGAGCTTCTCGTCGGGGCGGAGCTTGGCCGTGCCCTTCAGTCGCTCGACATAGCCGAATAGCCCCGGAATGTTGGGGTAACCCCCTTCCGCAAAGGTCACCAACGCACCCTTGGGTCCGACGTCGAGCTTGGAGATCCGCGCCGTGCGGCAGTCGAGCTTGATCCCGATCACATCGATCAGGTTGCGAGTTGGCTCGGGCAGCTTGCCGAAGCGGTCGATCATCTCGGCGGCGAAGGCCTCGATGTCAGTACGGTTCTCGAGCTCGTTCATGCGGCGGTAGAGACCCATACGCAGGTCGAGATCGGGCACATATTCCTCAGGGATGAGTATCGGCGCGTCGACGGTGATCTGTGGTGAGAAATCGGCCTTCGCCTCGGGGACGATCGTTCCGCCCGCCTTGGCCTCGACGATCGCGTCCTCCAGCATCGACTGGTAGAGCTCGAAGCCCACCTCCTTGATGTGGCCGGACTGCTCGTCGCCCACCAGATTGCCCGCGCCTCGAATGTCGAGATCGTGGGATGCGAGCTGGAACCCGGCGCCCAGGCTGTCGAGATTGACGAGCACCTGCAGACGCTTGTCGGCCGCCTCGGTCGTCACCCGGCCGGCCGGAGTAGTGAAATAGGCGTAGGCACGCGTCTTGGAGCGGCCGACACGCCCGCGCAGCTGGTAAAGCTGCGCGAGGCCGAATCGATCCGCGCGGTGCAGGATGATGGTGTTAGCCGACGGGATATCGAGCCCGCTTTCGACGATCGTGGTCGAGAGCAGCACGTCATATTTGCGGTCGTAGAAGGCGGACATGCGCTCCTCGACCTCGGTCGCGCCCATCTGGCCATGCGCAGTGACGAAGCTGACCTCGGGCACCTCCTCGCGCAGGAAGCGCTCGATGTCCGGCAGATCAGCCACCTTGGGGGCGACGAAATAGGCCTGGCCGCCACGATAATGTTCGCGAAGCAGGGCTTCGCGCAGCACCACGGGATCCCATGGCATCACATAGGTGCGCACCGCGAGGCGATCGACCGGCGGCGTCTGGATCACCGACAGGTCGCGTAGACCGGACATAGCCATCTGGAGCGTGCGCGGGATCGGCGTGGCGGTTAGCGTCAGGACGTGGACGTCGGCCTTCAGCGACTTCAGCCGCTCCTTGTGCGTGACACCGAAGCGCTGCTCCTCGTCAACGATGACAAGGCCGAGGCGCTTGAACTCCACCTGCTTGGCGAAGACGGCGTGAGTGCCCACGACAATGTCGATGGTGCCGTCGGCGAGCCCGTCACGGACCTGCTTGGCCTCGGCCGTGCCGACGAGGCGTGAGAGGCGCCCGATGTTCATTGGGAAGCCGCGAAAGCGCTCGACGAAATTGCTGTAGTGCTGGCGCGCGAGCAGCGTGGTCGGGCACACCACTGCCACCTGCATCCCCGCCATCGCAGCGACAAAGGCGGCACGCAGCGCCACCTCGGTCTTACCGAAGCCGACGTCTCCGACGATCAGCCGGTCCATCGGTTTGCCGGCGCCCAGATCGTCGAGCGCATCGGCGATGGCGCGATCCTGGTCGTCGGTCTCCTGATAGGGGAAGCGGTTGACGAACTCAGGATAGGCGGTGTCGGGCTCGGCCACCTCGGCGGCTCGTAGCGCGCGCGCGGCGGCGGTCTTCATCAGCTCACCCGCAATCTCGCGAATGCGCTCCTTCATGCGGCTCTTGCGTGCCTGCCAGGCGACGCCGCCGAGTCTATCGAGCCCGACGCCTTCGCTATCGGCGCCGTAGCGCGAGAGGATGTCGATATTCTCCACCGGCACGAACAGCTTGTCGCCGCCCGCGTAGGTGAGCTGGACGCAGTCGTGTGGCGCCTTGCCGACCGGGATAGACGTCAGCCCCTCATAGCGGCCGATGCCATGATCGGCGTGTACGACGAGGTCCCCCGGCGACAGCGTCGCGAGTTCCGCCATGAACGCGTCGGCCGACTTCTTCCGACGCTGGCGACGGACAAGGCGGTCACCGAGCATGTCCTGCTCGGTGAGGACGATCACGTCGGGGGCCGAAAATCCATGATCGAGCGGCAGCACGGCAAGCGCGGCACCACCTCCGTTACGAGCAGCCTCGGCTGCGAGGCCGAGTGCTTCCTGCCAGCTGTCGGCGAGTGGCACGCGGGGAAGGCCGTGATCGGCAAGCAGGCCGGCGAGGCGCTCACGCGAGCCGACAGAATAGCTGGCGAGGACGACCTTGCGGCCCTTGCGGGACTGAGCGCCGACATGCGCGGACACCGCGTCGTAGACATTCTCCTGCGCAGTCCGCTCGGGTGCGAAATCGCGCGGCCCCTCGACGTCGAAGTCGAGCACAGTGGCGCTCTCGGGTTCACGATAGGGGGTCGCGAGATGTATCGGGCGCGCCTCGACCTGCTTGTCCCATTCTTCGGCGGGTAAGTAGAGTGTCGTGGCAGCGAGCGGGCGGTAGCTGCCCGGGTCGGACGACTGCGCGCGGACGCGGTTGCTATGATAATCGGTGATGCTCTCGAAGCGGTTCTGCGCGGCGCCCAGCGAGCCAGCATCGCGGACGATCACGTCCTCGTCGGAGAGATGATCGAACAGGGTAGCGAGCTTCTCCTCGAACAGCGGGAGCCAATGCTCCATGCCGGCGAGACGACGGCCATCGCTGATCGCCTGATAGAGAGGATCGCCTGTCGCGGTGGCGCCGAAGCGCTCGCGATAGCCGGTGCGGAAGCGCTTGATGCTCTCCTCGTCCAGCAGCGCCTCGGACGCGGGGAGCAGGGTGAAGCCATCGATCCGGTCGACGGTGCGCTGATCAACAGGATCGAAGCGGCGGACGCTCTCGATCTCGTCGCCGAAGAAATCGAGGCGCAGAGCCATCTCCTCGCCCGAGGGCCAGAGATCGACGAGCCCGCCGCGAACCGCATATTCGCCCGGATCGGCGACGGTGTCGGTCCGCACGTAGCCATTGGCCTGGAGCAACGCGCCGAGCTTGTCGCGGTCGATTCGTTCCCCGGGCGCGAGCTTGGCGACGAGTTGGCGGATGCGGAAGGGGGTGAGGGTGCGCTGGGTGGCGGCATTAACCGTCGTGACCAGCAGCTGTGGTCCCTTGGGCGCCTTCTGGAGTGCATGCAGCGTCGCCAGCCGTTCGGCCGAGGAGCGCAACGAAGGCGACGCGCGGTCGTATGGCAGGCAATCCCATGCCGGGAAGCCGAGGATGCTGAGCTCGGGCGCGAAATAGACGGCGGCGTCAGTGACGCTACGCATCTGCACGTCGTCTGAGGCGACGAACACGGCGCGACTGGGCGCGGCACGGGCGAGATCGGCGAGCAGAGAGGGCAGGAATCCTGCAGGTACCGCCGAGAGGGTGAGCGGCTGGGTCGCCTTGAGGATGCGGGAAAGATTGTCGCTCAAGGTCGGCTCAGCGGGCAACGGGGATATAGTCGAGCTTCTGCATCGCATGCATCATTGGCCCGTCGAACACAGCGGGCACCGGCGCTGTGCCGATTGCCCAGGCCATAATGTCCACGTCGTCTTCCTCCAGCAGCCGCTCGAACCAGGCGACTTCCTCATCGCTCCAGTCCGCGGAATGTGTATCGAAGAAGCCACCGATCAGCAGGTCGGCCTCCTTGGTGCCGCGATGCCAGGCGCGGAAGCCGAGGCGCTTCAGGTGATGCTCGCGATCCAAGGATGTGCTCCGACGAAGAATAGCCGGCGGGCGCTTTCAGCGCGCGTCGGCGGCGTGCTAGGGAAGCCCCATCTAGTGATGCGACCCGAAATCCTCAATCCGCTGTTCGCCGAAACCGAGACGCTCAAGGGCGTCGGCGCCGCGCTTGCCAAACCACTGGCGAAGCTGGGCCTGACGCGCGTGATCGATGTGCTGTTCCACCTGCCGACCGGCGTGGTGGAACGGCGCCGAATCGATCGACTCGACGCCGCCGATGCCGGACGTGGCGTGATCGTGACGCTGACTGCGACCGATTATCGATCATCCTCCTCTCCGCGCGGCCCCTTCCGAGTGCGCGCGGTAGATGGTGAAGGGAATGTCGTCAGCCTGGTCTATTTCGGCGGCGGATCGGGCTGGGCGAGAAAGCAGTTTCCGCTCGGCGAGCAGCGCGTCGTGGCTGGTCGGCTCGACATCTACGGGCAGGACCTCCAGATGGTTCATCCCGATCAGGTCGTGCCGCTCGAGGAGGCGGGCGAAGTTGTCGAGCGCGAACCGGTTTATCCGCTTTCGGCGGGGATCACCTCGCGGCGGATCGCTCATCTGGTGGCACAGGCGCTGGAGCGGGTGCCGTCGCTGCCCGAATGGATCGAGCCGGGTCTGTTGGCCGCGCGCGGTTGGCCGAGCTTCATGGAGGCGCTGGAGCGCGCGCATGGTGATCCATCCGACGCCAAGGTGCGCGAGCGTCTCGCTTATGACGAGGTCTATGCCAATCAATTGGCGCTGATGCTGGTCCGCGCCTCGACGCGGCGGCGCAAGGGCTGGGCGCTCGCCGGCGACGGAAGGCTGCGCGCCAGGATCGATCTGCCCTATGTCCCAACCGGTGCTCAGTCCCGGGCAATTGGCGAGATCGAAGGCGACATGGCGCAGGAAACGCCGATGCTGCGCCTGCTCCAGGGCGACGTCGGTGCCGGCAAGACGCTGGTGGCGACGATGGCGCTGCTGGCCGCGGTAGAAGCGGGCGCGCAGGGGGCGCTGCTGGCACCGACTGAAATCCTGGCCCGCCAGCACTTCGCGACGCTCCAGCGGCAGATGGTGCCGCTCGGCCTCAACGTTGCGATCCTGACCGGCCGCGAAAAGGGCAAGACACGCGAATCGACACTGATGGGACTGGCCGATGGGTCGATTCACATCCTGATTGGCACCCACGCGATCTTCCAGGAGGCGGTGACCTATAAGGAGCTCGGGCTCGTCGTGGTTGACGAGCAGCATCGCTTCGGGGTCGCCCAGCGGTTGATGCTGGCGGCGAAGGGCGAGCATCCGCCGCACATGTTAGTCATGACCGCGACGCCGATTCCGCGCACGCTGACGCTCGCTCAATATGGTGAGATGGATGTCAGTCGCTTGGACGAGATGCCGCCGGGTCGCCAGCCGATCGAGACCAAGGTGATCGCCATAGAACGAATGGACGAGGTGGTCGCTGGCCTCGGTCGCCACATGAGCGGCGGTGGGCAGGCCTATTGGGTGTGCCCGCTGGTTGAGGAGACTGAGAATGGCGACGATGCCGCCGCCGAGGCGCGTGCGGCGATGCTTGGTCAGCTGTTCGGCGACAAGGTGGGCCTCGTTCACGGGCGTATGAAGGGCCCGGAGAAAGACGTGGTGATGGCCGCCTTCCAGCGCGGCGAAGTCGCGGTACTGGTCGCGACGACGGTGATCGAGGTGGGGGTCGACGTGCCGAACGCCTCGCTGATCGTGATCGAGGGGGCAGAGCGCTTTGGTCTTGCCCAGCTCCACCAGCTGCGGGGACGAGTCGGGCGGGGCACGGTGCATTCGGTGTGCCTGCTGCTGCGCGGAGCCGCGCTCAGTGAGACATCGCGCGCGCGGCTCGCGCTGATGCGCGAGACCAATGACGGATTCCTGATTGCCGAACGCGATCTGGAATTGCGCGGCGGCGGCGAGATCCTTGGCACACGCCAGTCCGGAGAGCAGGGAGCACGATTGGCCGATGCGGCCCAGACCGCGGCCCTGATTCCGACTGCGCATGCCGATGCGCGGCTGCTGACCGATCGCGATGGAGGGTTGGAAGGACCTCGGGGACAGGCGGCGCGGACGCTGCTCTATTTGTTCGAGCGCGATGCCGCGGTGGGACTGCTGCGGGCCGGGTGAAAGGGCCCCCGGCTTTAACCGGGGACCGCATCGTCAACGGTTCAGAAGTCGCTGATCGCAGGACGGTCGTAAGGCGCTCGGGCGAGCATTCGGGCATAGAGGTCGCCGGGGATGAATTCGAGGAACTCGCCGCCGACACGGCCCCCCAACGACCAGATGACACGCGCGGCGCGCGGGCCGATGACAGGCAGGTTCACAGCCACAACGTCGCCCGGCGTCAGCGCAGCCTCCGTGCGCGACATGAAGCCCAGTGGCGAGATATCCACCACCAACACAGCCGTGCGCATTCCGCCCGGGCCGTCCAGCGCGGCACGGAAGGAAACGATATCACGGGTAACGCGGCGGCTTTCGAGGGCGGAGGGGGCCGTGGCCATAACGATAATCCCTTGGAGGAGCGGCATCATTTTCCGCTCTGGGCGATGAAGGGATTGTCAATCGTCAGGCTTAATTAGCGTTCACCATTCCCCGTCCGTCGCGGAAATCCCTCAGCGCGTCAGTATGCCGTGGCGCTTCTTGCCGAGGCTGATCTTTACCGGAACGTCCTCCAGCATGATCTCGAAGCTTGGGTCGGTGATGGCGAGGTCGTTGAGACGCACCGCGCCCTCGCCGATCTTGCGCCGCGCCTCGCCGTTCGAGGCCGCGAAACCCATCACGGTTAACGCCTGGATGATTGGGATGCTGCCGCCGTCAATGCGCAGCGTCGGTAGCGAATCGCCGGCTGCCCCCTCCTCGAAGGTGCGGCGCGCAGTCTCAGCCGCCTCGACGGCGGACTGAGTGCCGTGAGCGAGCGCGGTGGCCGCATCCGCCAGTGCCTTTTTGGCGACGTTGATCTCGGCGCCCCGCAGATCTTCCAGCCGGGCGATCTCGTCCATCGGAATATCGGTAAACAGACGCAGGAAACGCCCGACGTCGGCATCCTGCGTGTTCCGCCAGAACTGCCAATAATCGTAGGGCGGCAGGGCATCGGCGTTGAGCCACACAGCGCCCTTGGCGGTCTTGCCCATCTTGCCGCCGTCGGCCGTCGTGATCAGCGGCGTGGTGAGGCCGAAGACCTGCGTGCCATCGACGCGGCGCGTGAGCTCGATCCCGTTGACGATGTTGCCCCACTGATCCGAGCCGCCAAGCTGGAGCCGGCAACCGGCGCGGCGCGACAGCTCCAGGAAGTCATAGGCCTGGAGGATCATGTAGTTGAATTCGAGGAAGGTGAGGGGCTGCTCGCGTTCCAGCCGGAGCTTCACCGAATCGAAGCTGAGCATCCGATTGATTGTGAAGTGCCGTCCCATCTCGCGCAGGAAGGGGACGTACTCCAGCGTGTCGAGCCAGTCGGCATTGTCCACCATGGTCGCGTCGGTCGGGCCATCGCCGAAGGTCAGAAAGCGCTCGAACACACGGCGGATCGAGGCGATGTTGGCGGCGATGTCCTCGTTGGAGAGGAGCTTGCGGCTCTCGTCCTTGCCGGAAGGATCACCCACCTTGGTCGTGCCGCCGCCCATCACCACGATCGGCTTGTGGCCGGTCTGCTGGAGCCGGCGGAGCATCATGATCTGGACGAGGCTGCCGACGTGCAGCGACGGCGCGGTCGCGTCGAAGCCAATATAGCCTGGCACGATCTCGCGTTGCGCGAGGGCGTCCAGCCCTTCGGCATCGGTGAGCTGGTGGATATAGCCGCGCTCGTCGAGTAGGCGCAGCAGATTGGATTGATGGCTCGTCGTCATGGCGGGCGGTGCCTAGCACAAGGGGTATGCGCATGGGTAGCGACGCGATGCTGGCGATTGGCTTGATGTCGGGCACATCGCTCGACGGCATCGATGCAGCCCTGATCGAAACGGATGGTGAGAACCATTCACGCCCGATCGCTTTTCGGTCCGAGCCTTATTCGGAGCAGGCCCGCCAGCAGCTCCAAGAGGTGACGGCGCTGGCGCTCACGTATGAAAAGCCGCGCCCCAGCCCCGAGATCGTCGCCGCGACCGAGATGCTGACGCGCCGACACTTGCTGGCAATTCACCAGCTTGTCGCCTCGGCCGGCGTTCCTCTCGATCATGTGAAGGTGGTGGGCTTCCACGGTCAGACGGTCGCGCATCGCCCCGATCGTGGCTGGACTTGGCAGATTGGCGACGGTGAAGCGATGGCGGCGGCTCTGAAAGTGCCTGTGGTTGCCGATTTCCGCTCGGCCGACGTCGCCGCAGGCGGACAGGGCGCGCCTCTACTACCTGTCTATCACCGCGCGCTGCTCGCGGACGCCGGGTTGCCGGTGGCGGTCCTCAACCTGGGCGGCGTCGGCAATATCACCTTTGTCGGTACGGACGGCTCGCTGGTTGCGTTCGACACCGGCCCCGCCAACGGCCTGGTGGACGACTGGATGGTCGCCGAGATGGGCAAAAGCTACGATGCTGGCGGCGCCTTTGCGGCGCACGGGGATATCGATCGGGCGGTACTGGCGACGATGCTCGACAATCCTTGGTTCGATCTGCCCCCGCCCAAGTCGCTCGATCGCGCGGATTTCACAATCGCACCGGCGCGCGGGCTGTCGGCAGTGGACGGCGCAGCGACGCTGACCGCCTTCACCGCCGCCACCGTGGCTCTGGCGCTGCGCCACCTGCCCGACCGGCCGAATCGACTGATCGTCGCGGGCGGCGGTCGGCACAATGCAACAATGATGGCGATGCTGGCGGATGCCTGCGAGATGCCGGTCGAGCCGATCGAGACGCTCGGGCAGAATGGCGATGCCACTGAAGCAGAGGGCTTCGCCTACATGGCGGTTCGACATTTGAAGGGGTTGCCAATCAGCTTTCCCCGAACCACGGGTGTACCGCAGCCGCTGACCGGTGGGCGATTGTTCCGCCCATGATTGAAGGAGCATCCATGCGCAGCCTTGCCATTGCCTTGCCCCTCCTGATTTTCACCGCCGCTCCGTCCTTCGCTTCCAGCTCCGCCGCATGGACGGCGCACGACACGGCGGTGCGCAATGCGTGCGCGAAGGCGAGCGGGTTAAGCGGAGCCGCAGCGTCCGCGCCCGTACATTTTAGCGATCGCAACGGGCAGGACGTGGTGCTCGTGACCGGCCGCTACACACAGCGCTTCATGAAGGGCAAGGCAGCGACGATGCTCTGTCTCTACGATCGGCGGGCTAAACGGGCGGAGGCGCAGGATGCCGCGGCCTGGAGCAAGCCCGCTCGTTGATCGATCAGCCTTCGTGACGTGCGGCGTCGCGGGTTTCGAGCAGGCCCCACAGCCCGCGATGCTGGATCAGGAGTTGCTGCGCGCCAAAAGCGATCGCGCGTTCAATACCGGGCGTTTCGGCGGCGGCGACGGCGACGGTCAGCGTGTCTTCAAGATCCGGAAGGTCCAGCGGCGGCGGCTGTAGCCCGAAACGTTGGGCGGACGCATCGAGCACGCGGCGGATCGGGCGCCAGTCGAGCACCAGCGCCAGTGTCGCGCCGAGCGCGGTGCCATTGCGTTCCGATTGGGCGAGGGTTGTGAGCGCGTGGGTCTGGCCGCTTACCGCAGCCTCGCTCTGAGCCTGCCCCAGCGTGCTTGGAAGCGGGCCGGCGGCCACGACGAGGCGAGTGAGGTACATGCGCTCAACCGAAAAGCCGGCAAGTGCCCGGTACATCCAACCCCGCGCGACAGGGTGGACAATGCGCTGTGAGGCATGGTCGATCACGCCGGGATAGCGGCCATGCAGCAGGCCGATAAAATGTGTGGCATCTGCCAAGTTGCGCATCGAGCGATCGCTTGTGAGCAGTGCAGACGAGTCCGGATAGGGATGGCTGGCGCTTCCCTCCGTCGACACGAGGGTGGTCAGAACCTCCCCCACGCCTTTCGGCTTTTCGGCCATCGCCGTAGATGCCATCGCCTCACTCCGTCCGGCTCGGGGCGGTTTGATTCCCGCACCATCGACTGGCAATAGACGAAAGGCGTAAAGAGGCCGTTGACGAAAACGGCGCGACAGCATTTTGCCGTCGCGCCGCCGACTTTATTGGTCGAGGAAGCTCCGCATCTTCCGGCTGCGGCTCGGATGCTTGAGTTTCCGAAGGGCTTTCGCCTCGATCTGACGGATGCGTTCGCGGGTCACCGAGAATTGCTGGCCCACTTCCTCCAGCGTGTGATCGGTGTTCATGCCGATTCCGAAGCGCATACGCAGCACGCGCTCCTCACGCGGGGTGAGCGAGGCCAGGACCCGCGTCACCGTCTCCTTGAGATTCTGCTGGATCGCAGCGTCGACCGGGATGACCGCATTTTTGTCCTCGATGAAGTCACCCAAGTGCGAATCCTCCTCGTCGCCGATCGGCGTCTCGAGGCTGATCGGTTCCTTGGCGATCTTCATCACCTTGCGGACCTTCTCGAGCGGCATGGAGAGACGCTCGGCGAGTTCCTCCGGAGTCGGCTCGCGGCCCGTCTCGTGGAGGAACTGGCGGCTGGTACGGACGAGCTTGTTGATCGTCTCGATCATATGGACCGGGATGCGGATCGTCCGCGCCTGATCCGCGATCGATCGGGTGATCGCCTGGCGAATCCACCAGGTCGCGTAGGTCGAGAACTTGTAGCCGCGGCGATATTCGAACTTATCGACCGCCTTCATGAGGCCGATATTGCCCTCCTGGATGAGATCCAGGAATTGAAGGCCGCGGTTGGTGTACTTCTTAGCAATGGAGATCACGAGGCGCAGATTCGCCTCGACCATCTCCTTCTTGGCGATGCGGGCCTCGCGCTCGCCCTTCTGCACCATGTTCACGATGCGGCGGAACTCGGGCAGCGACATGCCGGTCGCAGCGACGATCTCGCTTATCTCGTTACGGATGCGCTCGACCTGATTGGCCTCGGCGGCGGCGAAGGCGGCGAACTTCTTATCGATTCCTTTGACGGTATCGAGCCAGCCCTCTTCGAGCTCGCGATCGATATAGGCATCGAGGAAGGCTTTGCGAGGCACCTTGTGGCGCTCGGCCAGACGCAGCATCTGGCCACCGAGCGCGGTCAGGCGCCGGTTGAAGGCATAGAGCTGGTCGACGAGATGTTCGATCTTCGCGCCGTGGAACTGGACGCTCTCTACTTCGGCCGTCAGCTCCTCGCGAAGCTGCTGGTAGCGCGTTTCCTCGCGCTCGGGGAAGCCGCCACTGTTCATCGCCTCGACGCGCGCCTGCTGGATGCGCGAGAATTGCTGATAAAGCTCGGTGATACGCGCGAAGCGCTCGAGCGCTAGCGGCTTCAGCTGCTCTTCCATCTGCGCGAGGCTGAGGGTGTTGTCCTCCTCCTCATCGTCGCTGGGGCGCGGAGTACGGCGCTCGGTGAGTTCGTCCTCCTCATCGGCGGACTGCTCTTCGGGCTCTTCCTCTTCCTTGAAGGACGGACCGGCCGTCTTCTCGGAAATCTCGCCATTATCCTCCTCGCCGTCCTCGGTGAGGCTTTCCGGCGCGGGATCCTTGTTTAGCATCGCGTCGAGATCGAGGATTTCGCGCAACTGCATTACGCCGTCGTTGAGCGCGGTTGACCATTCGATGATGGCGTTGAAGGTGATCGGGCTCTCGCAGAGGCCGAGGATCATGGTGTCGCGGCCGGCCTCGATGCGCTTAGCAATGGCGATCTCGCCCTCGCGCGACAGAAGCTCGACCGCGCCCATCTCTCGCAGGTACATGCGCACCGGGTCGTCGGTGCGGTCGACCGTTTCCTTCTTGGCGGCGACCTGGAAGACTTGGCCGTCGCCGTCCTCCGAGGAGGTCTCCTCGTCGGCGCTATCCTCTTCGTCCTGCTTCTCTTCCTCGCTGGCGTCCTCGTTCTCGACGATGTTGACGCCCATCTCGTTGAGCGCCGACATGATGTCCTCGAGCTGGTCCGAGGTCATCTGATCCTGCGGCAAAGCCTCGTTGAGCTCGTCATAGGTAAGGTATCCGCGCTTCTTGGCGCGCGCGATGAGCTTCTTGAGAGAGGCGTCGTTCAGGTCGATCAGGGGCGCATCGCCACCGTCCACCTTCTCCGCCGTCTCCGCTCCATTCGTTTTCGCCATACCACCCAACCTCAAAGTTCAGCGTCGCCTGCCAGCTCCCTCAACTCGGAAAGCCGGCGCTCCGTTTCCAATTTTTCGCGCTGGAGGTGCTGCTGCTCCTCCAACGCTTCTTCCCAACCCTCGCCGTTGCTCCCAATCTGGAAGCGAGCCGTAGCTTGAGCGATCTGAGCGTCGAGCTCCGATCGTCTCACCATCACGTCGATGACTTCCCCCAGATCGCGTCGAGCGCGCTCAGGGTCCGCATCGCCGCGCTGGAAGGAAAAGGCAAGCCCGTTCGCACGACCCTGCTTCGATAGAAGATCAATCGCACCGACTCGCCGCAATATGGTGCTTATGCCGTCTCCTTCAAGCGGTTCGCCTCGCCAAGCCGCCTCGACGAGCGCCGCGCGAACCTGATCAAGATTCGCATCGGCGAAATGGAGCGCCGAGAGCGGCTCGGCAAGCGGCGCGATGGAGTCGGGCAGGCGGGCGAGGCCGGAGAGGATGGCCCGCGCGGTTACCCGGTCGATTCCGGTCGAATTTACCGCGCGGGTCGCCGCGGTAACGGGCCGGGGCGGGGGCCAGGCACCGCGCCGATCGCCCGGCTTGAAGGGGCGGCCTGGAACGCGTGGCTGCCACTCGCGCTTGGGCGGCGCGAAGAGCGCGTCGGCGCGTTGGCGAAACTCGTTCCAATATTGGTGACTGACGTCCTTGTCGGCGATCGCACGGGCATGCTCGCCGAGCCGCTGCTTGAGCCCAGCGCGCGCCTCCGGCGTGTCTAGGGGAAGGGCAGCCTGTTCATGGCGCCACAGCCGCTCGACCAGCGGCTCTGGAGCCGCCAGCAGCGCTTCCATCGCGGATCGTCCCCCGGCGCGGACCAGATCGTCCGGATCCTGTCCCTGCGGCAGCGTGACGAAGCGCAAGGTGCGGCCGGGGGTGAGGAATGGCATGGCGCGACCTGCCGCGCGGACCGCCGCCTTCTGTCCCGCGCCGTCGCCGTCGAAGCAGAGGATGGGGGTCGGATCGAGCCGCCACAGCCGTTCGAGCTGCCCTTCCGTGAGCGCGGTGCCGAGCGGGGCGACGGCCTCGTCGATGCCCACGCCGGACAGAGCGATCACGTCCATATAGCCTTCGACCACGATAACACGCCCGGCCTTGCGGCTGGCGGCGGCAGCGCGGTCGAGGTTGAAAAGGGTACGGCCCTTGTCGAACAGTACGGTCTCGGGAGAGTTCAGATATTTGGGCTCGCCCTCACCCAGGATCCGGCCTCCAAACGCAATAGACCTCCCGCGTGCATCGCGGATCGGAATCATCAGCCGGCCGCGGAAGCGGTCATAGGGCTCGCGATTGCCCTCCTCGGGCTTGACGAGCAGGCCGCATTCGATAAGCTTCTCGTCGCCGGCTTCCTTGAGCGCAGAGCGCATCCGGTTGCGGCTGTCGGGCGCAAAGCCAATGCGGAAGGCGCGAGCCTGCGCCTCGGAGATGCCGCGTTTGGCGAGATAGGCGCGGGCGTGCGCGCCCTCGGCCTTGCCCAACTCCTCGACGAAGAAGGCCTCGGCCTGCGCCATGACGTCGTGCAGCGTGGAGGCGCGCTCGGCCTTTTCGCGGGCGCGTGGATCCTGCGCGGGCACTTCCATGCCGGCGGCTTGAGCGAGTTCCTTCACCGCATCGATGAAGGGCAACCCTTGCTGGTCGGTCATCCAGCGGATTGCGTCCCCGTGCGCTCCACAGCCGAAGCAGTGGTAGAAGCCCTTGTCGTCGTTGATCGTGAAGCTGGGCGTCTTCTCGTTGTGGAACGGGCAGCAGGCCTTCCATTCGCGCCCCGCACGCTGAAGCTTGGTGGTCTTGCCGATGAGAGCGGACAGCAGGGTGCGCGCGCGCAGCTCGTCCAGCCAGGCTGGCGAAAGGCTCACGACATGCCCCCCCGCCGCGGCATCAGCCTGCCAGCCGCGCCTTCACGAGGCCGCTGGCCTTAGCCATGTCGAGGCTGGTCGCGTGGCGCGCCTTCAGCTCGGCCATCACCTTGCCCATGTCCTTGAGACCGTCGGCGCCGATCTCGGTCTTGATCGCATCGATCGCAGCGATCGTCTCGGTCTCGTCCATGCGCTTGGGCAAGAAACCTTCGATCACGACGAGTTCGGCCGCCTCAGCTGCGGCGAGCTCCGGGCGGTTGCCTTTCTCGTACATTTCGATCGATTCGCGGCGCTGCTTGGCCATCTTGTTCAATACCTCGACCACCAGCAGGTCGTCGTCGGCGGGAGCGCCGCCGGTGCGCGCCTCGATGTCACGGTTCTTGATGGCGCTCTGGATCAGGCGGATCGCCGCCGTTTTGTCGCTCTCGCGCGCCTTCATCGCGGCGACGAGCGCCTGCTTGATGTCGTCTCGAATCATGGGGCCCCGTCGGAATCCGGAAAGGAGGATAGATAGCCTTCTTGCCCGGATTTTACTAGATTGACCGGGCAGTCCCTGGTCCCTAGATCGCCGGCCGTTTACCCGCCTGTCTATCAATGAGGAGAGCCGCTTTGGCCGAGACCGAACCCGTGCGCGTTCCACAAGGGGCCACTGGCGTGTTGGTGTTGGCATCTGGCGATGTAATCTTCGGGCGGGGCTTCGGCGCCGTTGGCAGTGCGGTCGGTGAAGTCTGCTTCCACACAGCAATGACTGGCTACCAGGAGGCGATGACCGATCCTTCCTTTGAGAAGCAGATAATCACCTTCACTTTCCCGCACATCGGCAATGTCGGCGCCAATACCGAGGATGTCGAGGCGACCAACGCCCATGCGCTTGGCTGCATCGTCCGTGAAGATGTGACAGCGCCCTCCAACTTCCGCGCCGCTCAGCGCTTCGACGACTGGATGCACGGGAATGGCCGGATCGGCCTTTCTGGGATCGACACCCGCGCGCTGACCCGCTCGATCCGCGTCAACGGTGCGCCTAACGGCGTAATTGCGCATGATCCAGACGGCAAGTTCGACATCCCCGCGCTGATCGAGCAAGCCAAAGCGTGGCCAGGCCTCGAGGGCATGGACCTGGCCAAGGACGTCTCCGCGCTCCAGAGCTACGCCTGGGAGGACGGCCTCTGGACCCTCGGCCAAGGCTACGCCACCCATGCCGCGAACCCGGAAGGGCCCCACGTCGTCGCAATCGACTATGGGCTCAAACGCAACATCCTGCGCAATCTTGTCGCCGCTGGCGCCCGCGTGACGGTGGTGCCGGCGACTGCCAGCTTCGAGGATGTGATGCGTCACGAGCCTGACGGCGTGTTTCTCTCCAACGGCCCTGGCGACCCCGCCGCGACCGGCGAGTATGCGGTGCCGGTGATCCGGCAGCTCCTGGAGGTGGGCAAACCACTGTTCGGCATCTGCCTTGGCCACCAGATGCTGGGCCTCGCGGTGGGCGCCAGGACCTACAAAATGCACCAGGGCCATCGCGGTGCGAACCATCCGGTGAAGCGTTCGGATGACGGGCGCGTCGAAATCACCTCGATGAACCATGGCTTTGCGGTCGACGCGGACACGCTGCCCGCCAATGCCGAGGCGACCCACGTCTCACTGTTCGACGGCAGCCTCGCGGGGCTTCGCCTGGTCGACAAGCCGGCCTTCTCGGTCCAGTACCACCCAGAGGCCAGCCCCGGCCCGCAGGACAGCCATTATCTATTCAAGCAGTTCGTGGCCGCGCTGGAGCAAAAGGCGTGAGCGCCCCCTGGATCGACGAGGCGCGGTTCGAGCAGGAGTGGGAGCAGGATCGCGAGTTACTCGCCCAGCTCGCCGCCAATGGCGACATTGCCTCGCTGGAGCGAACGGTTGACGTCAGTTTCATTGGCCGGGAAGAGGCACTAGAGCCTTTGGCCGATGCGGCCGAGGATCTCGGCTTCGAATTCGCCCAGCTCGTTCCCGACGAAGACGCGGACGAGGAGGGGCAGTGGCGCCTCGATCTCGACATGATCCAGACCATCGAGCCTGATGCGATCAAAGCCCTGACGCGTAAATGCCTTGAAATCGAAGCGACCTATTCCGGCGTCGAATATGACGGCTGGGGCTGCATGGCGACTACCGGAGCGAATAACTGATGCCCAAGCGCACTGACATCTCATCGATCCTTGTCATTGGCGCGGGCCCGATCGTCATCGGCCAGGCGTGCGAGTTCGACTATTCGGGAACGCAAGCGATCAAGGCCCTCAAAGAAGAGGGTTATCGCATCGTCCTGGTCAATTCGAACCCCGCCACGATCATGACCGATCCGGAGTTCGCCGACGCCACTTATGTCGAGCCGATCACGCCCGAAATCGTCGCCAAGATCATAGAGAAGGAGCGTCCCGACGCGGTGCTCCCGACGATGGGCGGGCAGACTGCGCTGAACACGGCACTGTCGCTCTTCCAGGACGGTACGCTGGAGAAGTACGGCGTCAAAATGATCGGCGCCGACGCCGAGGCGATCGACAAGGCTGAGGACCGTCAAAAGTTCCGGGCCGCGATGGACAAGATCGGTCTCGAGAGTGCGCGTTCCGGCGTGGCGCATTCGATCGAGGAGGCCCTGGTCGCGCTCGAGCATGTTGGCTTACCGGCGATCATCCGCCCGTCCTTCACGCTGGGTGGCACCGGTGGTGGCGTCGCCTACAACCGGGAGGAGTTCCTCCACATCGCCGCCACCGGGCTCGACGCTTCTCCCACCACCGAGGTGCTGATTGAGGAGTCGCTGCTCGGCTGGAAGGAATATGAGATGGAGGTCGTTCGCGATAAGAACGACAACTGCATCATCATCTGCTCGATCGAGAATGTCGATCCGATGGGCGTCCATACGGGCGATTCCATCACCGTCGCGCCAGCGCTGACGCTGACCGACAAGGAATATCAGATCATGCGCAACGCGAGCATCGCGGTGCTGCGTGAAATCGGTGTAGAAACAGGCGGTTCCAACGTACAATTTGCGGTCAATCCGAAGGATGGCCGCCTGATCGTGATCGAGATGAACCCGCGCGTCAGCCGCTCTTCGGCGCTGGCGTCAAAGGCGACCGGCTTCCCAATCGCCAAGGTCGCCGCCAAGCTGGCGGTGGGCTACACGCTCGACGAGATCATGAATGACATCACGGGCGCCACGCCCGCCTCGTTCGAGCCGACAATTGATTATGTCGTCACCAAGATCCCGCGCTTCGCCTTCGAGAAGTTCAAGGGCTCCGACGACACGCTGACTACCGCGATGAAGAGTGTCGGCGAGGTGATGGCAATCGGCCGTAACATCCACGAGTCCATGCAAAAAGCGCTGCGCGGACTGGAGACGGGGCTGACCGGATTCAACCCTGTGCAGGAACTCGTCGGGCGTCCTCGTTCCGAGATCGAATCGGCACTTGCCCGCCCGACACCGGACCGGCTGCTGATGGCGGCGCAGGCTCTACGCGAAGGGTTCACGGTCGACGAAATCCACGCGATTGCGAAATATGATCCCTGGTTCCTCGAGCGGCTGCACGAGATCGTCGAGGCCGAGGAAGAGGTTCGCACGAATGGCCTGCCGCAGGACGCGGTGGCTCTGCGTCGCCTGAAGGCGATGGGCTTCTCCGACCGTCGTCTCGCTTGGCTGGCGCTTGAGTCGGCCAATCTGCGGCCCGGCATGGAACGCGCCGTCGCGCGTGGCTCCGGCCTAATCCACGACACGCTCAAAGCGATGACCGGCGGCATCACCGAGGAAGAGGTGCGCAAGCTCCGCCACAAGCTCGGCGTGCGCCCTGTGTTCAAGCGGATCGACACGTGCGCGGCCGAGTTCGAGGCGAAGACGCCCTACATGTACTCGACCTACGAAGCCCCGGCGTTCGGTGAGCCCGAGAACGAGGCAATGCCCACCGACCGCAAAAAGATCGTCATCCTTGGCGGCGGTCCGAATCGGATCGGGCAGGGGATTGAGTTCGACTATTGCTGCTGTCACGCGTGCTTCGCGCTAGCGGACGCCGGGTTCGAGACGATCATGATCAACTGCAACCCGGAAACGGTTAGCACCGATTATGACACCTCTGACCGCCTCTATTTCGAGCCGCTGACAGCCGAAGACGTGCTGGAGATTCTGCATGTCGAGCAGTCAAATGGCACACTCGTCGGCGTGATCGTGCAGTTCGGCGGGCAGACCCCGCTCAAGCTTGCGGCCGAGTTGGAGAAGGCCGGCATCCCGATCCTCGGTACCAGCCCGGATGCGATCGATCTTGCCGAAGACCGTGAGCGGTTCGCCGCGCTGGTCGAACGTCTGGGCCTCAAGCAGCCGCGCAACGGCATCGCTCGCAGCCGTGAAGAGGCGATCGCGGTCGCTGATCGCGTCGGCTATCCGGTGCTGATGCGTCCCTCTTACGTCCTGGGCGGTCGCGCGATGGAGATCGTCGACGCGCAGGAGCAATTGGAAAACTATATCCAGACCGCCGTGCAAGTGTCTGGCGATTCACCCGTTTTGATTGATCAGTATCTACGCGACGCGATCGAGGTCGACGTAGATGCGATCGCCGATGGTACCGACGTGGTGGTAGCGGGCGTGATGCAGCACATCGAGGAGGCAGGCGTTCATTCGGGCGACAGTGCCTGCACGCTGCCACCCTACAGCCTGTCCGACGAGATCGTCGCCGAGATCAAGCGCCAGGCCGACTTGCTAGCTCGCGCGCTGATGGTCAGGGGTCTGATGAACGTGCAGTTCGCCGTGAAGAACGGCGAGGTCTACCTCATCGAGGTCAATCCGCGTGCCAGCCGCACCGTGCCCTTCGTCGCCAAGGCGATCGGCGCGCCGGTCGCCAAGATTGCATCGCGGGTCATGGCGGGCGAGAAGCTCGCCTCGCTCCCGTCGCTCGATCTCAACGTGAAGCATATTGCGATCAAGGAGGCGGTGTTCCCCTGGGCGCGCTTCCCCGGCGTCGATCCGGTCCTCTCGCCGGAGATGAAGTCCACCGGTGAAGTCATGGGAATCGATACCAATTTTGAGGCTGCCTTTCTCAAGTCGCAGCTTGGCGGAGGCGTCGTGTTGCCGACTGAGGGCATGGTGTTCGTATCAGTAAAGGATAGCGATAAGCCGCACATCCTGCCGGGCGTGCAGGTGCTGGCCGAGATTGGTTTCAAGATCGTCGCAACCGGTGGCACTGCCGATTTTCTGGCGGCGCAGGGCATTACTGTGGAGCGCGTCAACAAGGTGGCGCAGGGCCGCCCGCACATCGTCGACTATATCAAGGACGGCGAGATTGCGTTGATTTTCAACACAACCGAGGGCTGGCAGTCGTTGAAAGACAGCCGCGCCATCCGCGTCTCGGCGGTGACGGGCAAGGTTCCCTACTTCACCACCGCGGCCGCCAGCGTCGCTGCTGCGCGGGCAATCGCTGCATTGCGGCAACGTCCGCTTGAAGTACGTCCGCTCCAATCCTATTATTCTCCGCTGCCGCTTTGAACTCCCACGATCGCAAATTGTTTTGGACGGCCCAAAGGGGAGGGGCCGAAGGCGGCGTAGTTACGAAAGGCAGTGGGTAGGATGGCGACGGTCGAGAAGATGCCGATGCTCGCGGAGGGCTACAAGCTCATCACCGAGGAGCTGCATCGCCTCAAGACGATCGAGCGGCCGGAGGTGATCGATGCGATCGAGGAGGCGCGCGCGCATGGCGACCTCTCCGAGAACGCGGAATATCACGCCGCCAAGGAGCGTCAGGGTCAGATCGAGGCGACAATCGCCGATCTGGAGGATCGGATGAGCCGCGCGACGGTGATCGATCCCAAGACGCTGTCGGGCGACAAGGTCGTGTTCGGCGCGACCGTCCATCTCCTCGACGAGGACGACAATCCCGTGACCTACCAGATCGTGGGTCAGATGGAGGCGGACGCCAAGAAGGGCCGCATCTCCTACAATTCGCCGCTTGGCCGCGCCCTCATTGGGCGCAAGGTGGGCGATGACGTCGAGGTCACGGTGCCGTCAGGCGACCGCTATTATGCGGTGGACAAGGTCGAGTTCATCTAGGTCGGGGAGGGCCGGCCGATGCGTCTGCCGCCGGCGCGCGCGACCATTGCCATTGTTGTCCTCACCGGGCTGGCCTGGCTGGTCGCGCAAGCGGCCGGCCAGGAAGACCGACTGGCGCTGATCGCCGGCTTCATCCCGGCGCGAATCTCGGAGGGGTTGACGCTACCCGGCGCCGTACCCGCCTGGCTGACGCCGTTGAGCGCCACGCTAGTCCATGCCGGGCTCTGGCATGTCGCCTTCAATGTGCTGATCATCGCCTTTTGCGGCCGCTATGTCGAAGTGTCGATCGGTCCGGCCGGGCTTGTCGCGCTCTACGTTGTTGGCGCCTACGCCGCTGCGGGGACGCAATATGCGGTGATGCCGGAGACGCTCACGCCGATGGTGGGCGCCAGCGGCGCGGGGTCGGCGATCATTGGTGCCTATTCACTGCTCTATGGCAAACGGCGCGCGCCGGGTTGGGGCCCTATCCCTGGACGCATACTCCACGTGCTGTGGCTGGCGGCGGCGTGGATCGGGCTTCAGGCGCTGTTGGGCTTCGCGTCATCTGGTGTGCCGGGGGTGCCGAGCGGCGGCACGATTGCGACACCTGCCCACGTCGGCGGCTTCCTTGCGGGGCTACTGTTGGCCCGGCCGCTTCTTTTGTTTCGTTACCGTTCCGCCTGAGGCGAGTGATGGCCGCGTCCGGTCCGGGCCGCGGCCAATATCACGCGATGGCTCAGAGCTCGGGTTCGAGCAGGCGGTGCAGATGCACCACCACATACTTCATTTCCGCATCGTCGATCGAGCGCTGCGACGCGCTGCGCCACGCGCTTTCGGCACTCGCGTAGTTGGGGAAGAGGCCCACGAAATCGATCGCCTTGAGATCCTCGAAGTCGAGGCCCTGCGGGTCCTTGACGCGACCGCCGAAGACGAGGTGGAGCTTGCTCATGATAATCCTGCCGGATGCTGTGGGGACGGCAGGCGCCTAGGCGGGAT
>FTCZ01002973.1_pt1 | contig 40548 bp, 59 predicted proteins | sample 1658871 | NCBI WGS metagenome assembly FTCZ01 (sample SAMEA3914864, study PRJEB12502) | metagenome | biome: forest; material: soil | place: USA | collected 2012-03-12 | depth 0.3 m | reverse complement strand
CGCCCTTGCCGTGCACGTGCAGCGACCAGGCTTGCCCGTCGAAGGCAAGGTGTTCGGCGCGCGCTGACACCAGCTCCGTGGCGCGCAGACCTGAGGCCTCGTTGAACGCCAACACGAAGCGCATGCGCTCGCGCTCAGCGCGGCGCTGGCACGCGCGAAGGCCATCGCCCGATGGCGCCATGTCCGGGTGATCCAGGTACGCGAGCAACGCGGCCCAGGCCTGGGGCGTGAACGCCCGCGAAGGCCGAGGACGCCGCGTGGGATCGTCCGGCTGACGCAGCTTGAGCGCGCGCCAGGGATTCGTCTGGAGGTACTTCGCATCATGGACCAGCCAGTCGAACATTCCGGAGAGCGTGCGCAAGGCCTGCTCGCGACTCGAGGCGGTCAGCTGGCCCGCGAAGGGCCGCCAGAGCGGCGACCAAGCGGGCGCTCGCGCCGGCGAGATCCATTCCGAGGGGATGTCGCCCAGGAACGCCATGTAGGCCGCGCAATCGGCGCTCGTCAGCGAGGAGAGCGCCACCCGCCGGGTGCTGGTGCACCATAGCAGGAGTCGTCGCAGCTGCTGGCGGTAGGCGCCGGCCGTCGCGGGCACGTAGGCGGCCGTGCCGGGTTGGCCAGCACGAGCGCACAGCCAAGCCGCCGCGGCGTCGAGGTCGTCGCGTGCCGCCAAACCCCCGGGCACCATCCGGTTTGTGCCGTGCCGGCCGTCCAGCCCGCTGGCAGCAAGCTGCGCGCGCAGCTCTGCCGGCAGGATCTCCGCAGCGACCCGCGCGTGGACATCGTCGACGGCGTCGGCCGGCAGGACAGTCACCAAGTCCTCTCTAGCCTCCACCGTCGGCGTGCCGGCGACTTGGTTTGGAGTCGTCGCCGGGATCGACGTCGACGGCGGGACCAGCATGCCTTCCTGGGCGACCTGTTCGGCCTGGGCCATGATCGCCAGGGGCGCCGAGAACGCTCCCGAGCCGGCGGGAAGCGCGGGCAGCAACTGGTCGACATACGTCGCGATCGCGGCCGCCTTGGCGGGCCCGATCGCGGCCATGGGCGCGAACCAGCGCCCGCCGCGGGCGATGAGCACCTGCAGCTCGCCAAGGGTCTCCACGCCGGCGCCGCGCAGTCGTTCGGCCATCACTTCGTCGAACCAGCCCTCGAGCGCGTGTTCGGGCAGGGCGACTTCGCCCACGCGAGACTCGAGCATGCGCAGCAGCGCGAGCCGGTCGCGCCGCTCGGTAGCGCTCGTCTTGGCCTCGGCCTGCGCTGCCTCGTCGGGCGGGTGCGCCTCGTGGTACATCGCGAGCAGCTCGGCTTCGCCCCACTCTGCGGGGTCGAGGCCAGCGGATTCCGCCCAGGCATCCAGCGAGGGCCGCGGCGTGCGCGGGCGCCGCAGCTCGACGCCTTCGGCAAGCTGCTCCCAGACGTTGGTGCCCTGGCGCAGCGCGACGCTGCGCAGCGCGTCGACCACCGCATGGTGGGCCTCGCGGGCCTCCACGGCCCCGTCCGCGCCCAGGTAGCGCTCGGCCGCCGGCCGGGTGGCGATGCCTTCGACGATGGCGCGCAGGAACGCAAAATGCGGGCGCGCGAGCCGGCGCTCGGCAGGTGCCCGAAGTGTCGCCGAGATGGTCACCCTGTGGCTCCTCGGCGCCGTGCCGCGGTGGCCACAGCGCGCGCTCCGGCGCGCCGCAGCCGTCGCGCCGCGCGGACGGGGGAGTCGTTGACCTGGCGCCAGTCGGCGTGCCACCAAGCGATGAGCGCGGCCGCCGCGGCGTCATTGGGGGCTGCGAGCACGGCCCGCACTTCCACAGCGACTTCGCTCCACCAGGCTGCACCCTCAGCGTCTGAGGCGCGCGCGTCGATCGCCGCGCGATAGACCGCCTTGACCTCCTCGAGGGGCACGGAAGGCGGGGCCGCCACGGGGGCGCGCGTCATCCGCGGCCTCCGGCGCCGCGCGGCCGCGGGCCGTGTTGCATCTGGTCGCGATTGGCGTCGGTCGCCGCCACATCTTGCCTAGACATGTCAGTCTCCAAAGTGGTCAGCGCCGCTTCACGGGCTCCAGAACGATATGAAGGCCACTCCCGCTCGCGAGATCCTTCAACAGCTGAGCGGCCGCCTTCGGCCGCTTGTCGATCTGGAAATACTTGATCGTCAACCGGTTGTCGAGGCTGATCGAGGCCGTCAAAGGAGGTTCGCCATTGCTCGGCCAGACCCCGGTGCCATAGAGCTCGCCGGCGGCTTTGCGCGCTTCGTGGGCGCGTCGATCGGCGAACTTGTGGGCGGGCTCGGCGCGTGCGCTCTCGATGCGAGCGACGAACTCGCGAGTCGCCGGCACTGCCGGCAGCCGCCTCAGGTACGCCAGCACCTCATCGAGCAGGGCAAGGGTCTGTGCGTGCGCCAGCGCATCGGATGCCAGTTCCTCGGGTAGAAGCTGCTTCACCTCATCGTCTCCGACAGTGGCACCGGGCGAACGCCGCTCATGCGGCGCACCCGGGGTCCAGTACCCAGGCCCAGTCGCGGTGAACGAACCGGCCCTGCACGATTGCGGCCAGCCATTCCGTGACAGTGACGTTGAAAGGGTAGCCACCGAAGACGCGTGCGGGGGAGTCCTCCGTCTGGAGGATGCTGGCCGGCAGCTCGGGCAGCATGCCCATGCCAAACGGCTCCTTCGGCTTGCCCAGGCGGGTCCACGACTCCCGCAGCACCGCCTTGTGGAGCGTCCTGAAGGTCTCGACGCGCAAGAGCCAGTAGCACTCGACGCCCGACGCCTTGTAGCGCTCCTGGCGCACCAAGAATTCGCGCAGCGTCTGCGGGGAGCGCTGCAACTCGATAGCCACCGTCCGTGCGCCCGTCGAAAAGAGTACATCCGCCGTCCACTTCCGCCCGTCGGGCGCCTTGCCTGCAACCTCGTCGTGCCCCTCGAGGCCCAAGATTCGCAGCGAGCCCAGCACCGCCTCTTTGCCGGCCCGGTGCCAGACGGTCTCTGGCGCCGTGGCGCACTCGTCTGACAAGTGCGAGAAGAAGCGCACGCCGTTGATGCTGGTCTTGAGTACCGCAGGCGCTTGGCAGCACTCCATCACGAAGTCGCCCAGCTGCGAAGCGAGCTTCAAAGCCTCCCATTCGGCAGGGCGGTAGTCCGCGACGTGGACGGCCCTGCCGTCGCGAGTCCTAGCTTCGTCGGTCATGGTAGTTCCCTCGAGTCAGGCATGGCGCCGGGGCGGTGTAGAGGCGCTCGGTCGCGCCGACGTGAGCGCTGGGGGCCGGCTGTCGCGCGGGGTCAGGAGAAACGATCCTTCGGCCACGGGTAGATCACTGCGGCCGCCAGGTCGGCGGCGTGTAGATGCTCATCGGGCGCCTCGTCGAGGTCGGTGACGCCGGCGTTCAAGAGGTGCGCGTGGAATGCCGACAGCCGGCGCTGGTAGTCCGGGTCGTCGGTGGGTGGGATGGTCTGGCTCGCCTGGTACGTGCCCAAGTCGCCGCCGAGCGGCGTTCGTGCGCCGGTGCCGAGATGGCGAAATCGGCCGTCAAACACGTAGCGATCGACGCGGCCGTCATGGCGTTGCAGGACCAGCAGGCTGCCGCCAATGAGACTGCGAACGTTCACGATCTGGGATGCCATTGGGGAATTCCTTTCGGGGAGGGAGGAGGTCGTGATGAACACGGGGCCGGAACCGCGCCCGAGCTGCAGCCAGGAGGTGGGATCTTCGACCCAGCCGCGCCTATCGAGGGCGACGGCACCTTGGCGCCGATGGCGCAGCCAGGCGCACCAAGCCATCAACCGGCTGTTGCCGCGATAGGCTGGCGCGCGGCCCGGCACGCCGACGTCGTAGCGCGGGCGGACCGGACGCGGCAACTTGGGCGCGAGAGGATCCAGGGGCGAGTTCACCAAGGCCTCCGGTCGGGTCAGGCGCCTGCGGCTGCAGCGCCGCCGGCGGACCTCAGGCGCTCGATGAGCTCGCCCATCGACGTCCACGAAGCGTTGAAGAGGGCATGGCGCCGCTCGAAGGCGGCCGGCCAGCCCGGCCAGGCCTGGACCGCCCGGGGGTACCCTTCGGGGGCCGCTTGGAGCCATTGGACCAGTCGCACCTGTTCGTCATCGGCGAGCAGCTCCAGCAGCGTCGTGGCCGACTCTGCGTCCGGAACGTAGAGGGGGGCGTCGTCGTCGATCTCGATCGCGCTGCCGTCGGCCTTGCGGAATTTCATCGTCTTCCTCCTCAAGCCGCCGGCCGCGGCGAGTCGTCCGACTCGACGGCGCGCGTCGCGTCTAGAGGCCTCTGCGCCACTGCGTCGAGCAGCTGCCGGACGTCGGACGCGCCGAGCGCGGCACGCCACGCCGGGTCGTTCATCGTCCAATGGTGCCGGCCGATCGTGTCCAGCGCCTCCTCCACCGACCAGCCGTCCAAGAGGATGGCGCTCACCAGGTCGACGCAGACGCCGACTCCATGCGCGCTCGGCGACGGCTTCAGGTGCGCCTCGACGCGCTGCGCGATCGGGTGAGCGGCTTCGGCAACGCGGACCAGCCGCGGTAGCCACGGCGCGAGAGCGGACGCCATGGGCGCAGTGAGTTGGAGCACGAACCCTTCGCGCAGCGCGGCGGCGCCCGCCCACGGGCTCGACCCCAGGCAGACAAGTTCGGAGCCTTCGAGGCGGACGGCTTCCGGCGCGAAGTCACGGCGCGCGTCGGTCTGCAGCAGGCCGCAGGCTTCCTTGAATCCGGTGGCTGCCGGATAGGCGATGACCTGCAGGGCGAGGCGTCCGTCGGCCAGGGGCATGATCTGCACCCCCAGGCGCTCGTCGGCCACTTCGATGCCCGTGTGGGCCGGCGTGATCGTCACGCCGTCCGGCCGCTTCGTAGTGAGCGCCTGACCGCGCGTGAGCAATGGCGCCTCGTCGGGCGTGGAGGGCGAAGCTGCTGCACTGAGCGCGTTGGCTTCATCAAGCTTCATTGTCATGCTCCTCTTAAAGGGGTCACCGGCGGCCATGGCGCCGTCAGTACGCGTCCAGGACCATCGCGGAATTCGTCCGTTGGTCAGTGCCTGCGCCCGTCGTCGGGCACGTCGTTGAAGGCGTCGACGGCGCGCGTGACGCGCTGCCAAATCGCGCGCGCCCACGCGGCTAGCCCTTGCGCGTCGCGTAGCAGGGCAGTGCGTTGGCCAGCGGGCAGTTGCGCCCAGGGCGGCAGGCCCGAGCTAGCCAGCGCGTCCCCGTACAGCGTCGCCAGGTGGCCACCGCCAGCAGCCCGCCCATTGCCAAAGCGCATCAGCTGATTCAGCAGCGCGCCGGCCAGGGGCGAGACGATGGCGCCGCGGACCACCGCGTGACCCGCCTGCAATCCGGCCTCGAAGTCAGCGAGCATGGCCCGGTCTTGACCAAGCGGCTCGCCGTCCTGGGCGAGGTCGCGCCGCAGCCAGGTGAGCAGTGGCGAGCACCGAAGCACGGCCGACAGCGTGGGCGAGATCGCGAGGCGCTCGTCGAGCGCATGGGGCGAGGGCAGGGTCATGATGAGGTCTCCGGGCTTCGGCCCTCGGATGGAGTGATTTCAGCCGCGCGCGGCGCCGAGGATCTGAACGATCTGCGCCGCAGTCAAGTCGCGGCCGACATCGAGTGTCGCGCGGATCGGCTCGAAGGCGGCCACCATGCGCCGCGCGCGTGCTGACGACATCGGGTGGTGGGAGTTCAGGTCGCGGCCCTTGAAGCGGCTGAAGCGCCCCATCTGCTCGATGAGGAAGCGCGCGATGCCGAGCAGCTCGCCCTCGTTGTTGCCGTCGAAGCCGGTGAAGCGGGGGAGGTGCCCGAAGCTGGCGGCCTTGACCTGCTCGAGGTCGTCGCCGGTGAGCTTCTCGACGCGCTCCTCGAGGAAGGACCACATGTCGAGGACGTCGACGACGAACGAGACGTCCGCCGGCCGGTCGGCGTGGTTGTGGAAGAGGCCTTGCATCTCCCACGAGGGGGCCCAGTAGTGGCCGCCGTAGATCGCCTCGGCCATGAAGTCGACGTCCGTCTCGGTGGGCACTTTGAGGTGCTTGACCAGGTCGCGCAGCAGCATGAAGTTGAGCTTGTCGCCGGCGGTGAGCGCAACCGTCTTGCCGGTCACCGTTCCAAGGCCGATGTCGACGAGCTGCCGCAAGGCCTCCGAGCGCGAGCTCGCGTTGCCCGTTTCATCCATCCAGTGATCGACTCGCTTGAGCACCTCCTCGTCGAGGCGCAGTTCGATCCGTTCTGTGAGTCCCATGCAAATCTCCGGTGTCCCGGCGATTTGCCGGCGATACGTACAAATGTACGGCTGGCATCACCCGGGGTCAAGCGGTCCACGTAAGTCCCTGTCGCGCAACAATTTTGAGGTCTCTTTCGAATTGACGACCCGGGTTCGCGACGAAAAAAAGCGCCCGATATATTGGGGAGTATATCAACCGGAAGGCGCTTGACGGGGCAGGGCGCCGCGCCTACTATCCGATAACTGGTTATCGGTTTACCGCGGTGGCGCCCCGTTTCGACAGGCTCACCAGGTGAGCCCCACCCGCCGTAGCATCACGGCACGTCCCACTGTCGTGTTCGTTGAAAGGATCCCGAATGGCTCGTCGCGGCAACGGCTTGATGCTTCTGTCAGGGGCCGGCCTGGTCCTCTCTTCGACGTCCGCGGCGGCCGCGGCCGCAGCCTCGTCCCCGTACGCCGAGGCGGAGGACTTCCTCCGCACCCTCGGCGCGGTGCTGTCGCTCGGCTTCCTCGGGTGCGTGATCGTCGGGTTCATCTTCCTGGCCGTCCTGACCGTGCTCATCGATCGACGCGACAGGCTGGTTCAGTCCGTGCTCAGCAAGTTCATGCTCAGCGCCCAGCGGCGCGGAGAGGGCGGGGGGACGTCGAATGAGCGTTGAGCCGCCCGATTTCATCGTCCGCACCGGTCGCCGCGTCTTGACCGGCGCCGGCCAGCCGGGCCGCGACGCTCGCAAACGCGCCGCCTCCTCCCGCGACGAGCGGCAGGGGCGAGTGGCCGCAGCGCTGTTGGCTGGCGCCGGCCAGCCGAACGCTCCGCAGCTCGACCAGGTCAACGGCTGCGCGGGGATGTTGAGCGACGACGTCTTCGACACCGCGAGCGAGGCCTCGAGGAGATTGAAGCGGGTGGAGCGCCAGCGTCCGCGCGGCAATTCGAGTCCTGGCGTGGCGGTCGAACACGACCGCCGGACCGATGTGACGGCTGCGACCATCACACGCGTGCGCGCCGCCGGCGACGACCACCAGGTCGTGACCGTGGAAGGCGGGCGTGGGAGCTACCGGCGCAGGCCTTGCAGCGACTGCCCGTGGCGAGTCGACGCCGTCGGCAAGTTCCCGCCCGAAGCCTTCCGTCACAGCGCCAACACGGCTTACGACATGAGCACCCATGCGTTTGCCTGCCACCAGTCTGGAAGCGCCAAACCGGCGGCCTGCGCGGGGTTCTTGCTCCGGGGCGCGGAGCACAACCTCGGCGTGCGCCTCAAACGCATGAACGGCAGCATCGGCGACGACGTGACCGATGGCGGGCACGCGCTGCACGCGTCCTACCGCGCGATGGCAGAGGCCAACGGCGTCGATCCGGACGACGACGCGCTGCGGCTCTGCCGCGATTGATCGAAAAGGAAACGAACATGACGACGCCCCTTCGGAATATCGATATGGACGCAGCCCGCAAGCAGCTCGCCGCGCACGAAGCCCGGTGCGAGACGCTCTTGGGCAGCGGTCAGCGACTGCTGGCACGGATTCGCCCCTCGTCGAAGTACTTCGGGCAGGGTGAGGAGGGCAAGCTGTTCCCGATCGTCGTGGCGTCGAAGGGCGAATACGGGATCGTCGGCGGCCCGGGCGGGCAATATCGTCTCCGCGACGTGGATCTGTTCGCCGTCTTCGCGGACGACGTTGAACCGATCCAGATCACATTCGAGTCGTGATCAACAGCCGCACGGACGAAGCCGCGGCGCGCGACTCGGCGCGCGCTGGCTGGACGCTCGCCGCCGACCAGTCCGGCACCGTCGTGGCCGACCTCGCCGCGGCCGACCTCGTTCGTCGCCTGGCGGTCGACGCGCCGGACGCACCACGGCCGTTCACCGCGCGGCTCGTCGACCACACCGGCCAGGGCACGCTCTCCGATGGCAGCGTCCTGTGGGAGGTCGTCGCCGGCGACGACGAGCGCGTCGCCGACTGCACGAACGAAGACGCGGCGCGCGCGCTCGAGCGCGTGCTCAACGCCGAGATTGCCGTCTGGATCGCCGGCGACGTGGACGATCGCACCACCGGCTGAAGGCTGACAGCATGCAGGCGTGGATCTTCAACTTCGACGAGCTGCGGTTCGAGCCGTACGCCGACGATCGCGCGGTCGCCGAGCTGCTCGCGCACACGGCGAGCGGCGCGACGATCGTGCACCGCGACGACGCCGGCGCACTCACGGTGATCGAGGCCGGCGCCGCACAGGCCTGGGCCCACGACGAAGTGCTCGAGATTGCCGGCGTCGTCGTGCGCCCGCACCAGCTCGGCTGGCTCGTCCGGTGAGCCGGGCCGGTTTCATCATCGAACTCGTCTTCTCACCTTCAAGGATGTTCCCGATGACCGTTTACCTTCCCCGCGCGGCCAACGACAGCGACGACGGCCTCGTGGCCGCGCGCCAGGCTGTGCGCCGCGCCGCGCTCGCAGGCGTCGTTTTCATCGTGGCGGGCGTCCTCGCCCATCTGTTGCTGCCCGCAGGCCCGCTGCGTGTGTGGCTGGATGTCGGCGCGGCGAGCCTGGCTGGCCTCGCCGGGCTCGGTGCCGACGCGCTCGCCCTCAGTCTCCGTCGGCTGCGGGCCGGCCCGCCGTTCGCAACGCTTCCAGGTGCGTCGCGCGCGCGCCTGGCCCAGCGCGCGGCGCTGCGGCGCTTCGCCTACCGCACGTGGGTGGGTGGCACCCTCGTCGGCGCCGGGGGCATTGTCTTCGCGGCCACGCTGGATGACCCGTGGCTCGCCTTCGGCGTCAAGGTCGCGCTCACCAACTGCACCGCCTGGTTCGTTGCCGCGGCGGCCGCGCACCTGGTCGAGGACGGCATGCGACTGGACGACGTCGACGCAGAAGTGGTGCAAGCCGCGCGCGCTTCCGCGATCGGCATGACGCGGCCCGGGCGTCAGCGATTGTTCGATCCAGGCGTCTCATCGCCCACTTCACCTGCAGGAGACCGTCGATGAAAAACACCTTGAGCTACAGCGAGCAGGAAGCGCTGCGGGTTGTGCAGCGCGCAGTGACCGCGCTGGCCACGCTCGGCGAGGCGCTCGTCGCGGCGCGTGCGGCCTGCGATGGAGTGGGCTACGGCTCCGAGGTGCGCGCAGGCCTCTCGGACGCCGAGGAAGGCCACGCCCGCGCGGCCGGCGGCCTCGAGTACGTCGTCAAGCTGATCGAGGGAACGATCTGACGACCGACCGCGCGACGTCGCCGGCGAGGACGGCGCCACGCGGCGATGCTTGATCGGGCTCGCGCGGCTACCTCAGCCCGGCCAGAAGGTGGCCGGGGATTCGTCGGCCGGCTGGGCCGACATCACGCAAACTGGAGTCTGGAATGACGTTTCTGAAGGCCTTCTTGCTGTTGGATCTGGTCGCCGGCACGCTGCTGTGGGTGATGTGGGGCGCCGAAGACGCGACCGGCCCTTTGCACAGGATGCCGGCCCTGGCCGAATGGCACTGGGCCCTGATTCTGGCGCCGCTGGCCCTGATGGCGCTGGTCGCGTATGCCTTGGGCCTGCATCGGCTCGTGCTGCCCGCCGATGGCGATGACTGATCGCAGCAAGGTCGAGCGGTGCGGCGGTCACCGCGGTCAGCAGGCGGGCCGGGGCGCGGCGCGAGGGTCGGGCGACGCGCTGCGCATCGGCGCGACACGTCGCGGCTCATCGACCGCTCGCGCGATCGGGCGGTGACATGGTCGACGGCTCGCTGCTTTTGAGGCGCGTGGAATACCAGACCTCGCGTGCTGATTGGCACCTCGGCCTGGTCGTCGAGCACGACCTGGCGACCGATCGCGTCGTTGTCATCGACGAAGACGACGGCACGCGCTGGCGCGGATGCGCAGACCACCTGACGCTCGTCGACGATTGAACGGAAAATGACCATCATCAAGTCGCGGACAGGTTTTCTCGAGCCCGCGGAGTTCGACGTGCTGTGGGAGCAATTCGTGGCGGCGCTACAGGGGTCCGACCCTCAAGCGTTCTACGTCAATCTGGGTCAGGAGCGCCTTGACGCACCTCTCGATGAGCTGAAGCAGGCGCTGCGAGCGGTATCGATCAAGCGCAATTCTCAGCCGTGAGCCAGGGCGCTAGTGGAACCAACATTCGGATAGAAGTGGATCGACAAGCCATGCAAGCAAACAGCTTTTTCTTCGCCGCCGGCGCGGTGGTGGTCATCACCGGGATCGCCCACGCCGTGTCGGGCGCAACGATCTCGACCATGAGAAGGATCGCGCAGAACGACCCGGCGCGGCTTCGAGGCACGACTCCAGCGGAGACGCTGGCGAAGGCGCTCGAGTTCGAGCGCAATCGCAAGCGCCTCTGGCCCCTTGGTCTCGTTGTGGCCTGCGGTCTCGTGGTCGCTGGTTTCGCCCTCGGCTGAGTGGCGAATCAGGTCGGCAACGTCGTACAGCACGGCAAGATTGAGGGCCGCCCGTTGGCCGCGATCGCAGTCGATCTGTCGTCGCGGTTCGTCGACCTCGGAGGGGGCGGCGCCGCGTTCGTCAAACTCGGGGGAGAGCGTCATGAAGCGCGATGAATGGATCCAGCGGTACGCCGCGCGGCGGGTGGCGCGCGGTTCGTGGATGACCGCCGAACAGGCGAGGGACGTGGCCGTGGCCGGCGCGGACTCCACGGAAGCGGCCGGCGGCAGGGACCCGAACATGTGGGCGGCGCCCGAGACGGTCGCCGACGAACATCTGGCATCGGAGCGCGAGTCCGACGACGACGCGAGCCCCGACGAGGCCGTATGCACGCCCTTCAGCACCGACGAGGGGAAGTGGTACGTGGCCAATGGCTTCGGCCGAGTGGTCGCCGGCCCGTACGACACGGCGGAGGAGGCGGGCACGTGGATCGCGCGCACGCGGCCCTCCGCGCCGAACGGCGGCTGAATGGCGCGCTACGCCGACCCGGACAAGACGGAGCGCGTCCTCGTGCGCTTCGAGCGCGAAGACCTGCTCTGGCGCGGGCGCCTGGGCACCGTCGCCGTGCCGCTCGAGCAGCGCGGCAAGCTGCTTGGTCCGACCGTGCTGGACATCGTCGTCCGACATCCCGCGCGAGGGCAAACGCCGGCCTTCTGGACGCGGCGTCCCGCCGGCGAGCTGCTCGAGCACAGGGAGGCGCGTCGTCGCGCCCAAGGCCATCCGCTGCGCGCCAGCGCGATCGGCAGCGGCAAGCTGGTGGCGGACGAGGACACCTTCGTGCGCGTGTCGAAAATGACGACCCTGAGCCTCGGGCCCTACGCGCTGCGACTGGCCGTGGGCGCGTTCGGCAGCGTCGCCGCGGCGCATGACGAGATCGGCGCGCGCGCAGCCAGGGCCTGGCGCGACGATCTCGATCGCGCGAGCGCGGTCTACGAGCGGCTGCAGGCGGCCGACGGGAACCCTTTGATCGAGACTCCCGAGCTCGTCGCGCTGCGTCCCGGCAGCAGCGTGTCCGGCTACGTCGAGGCGCAGCTGCTGCGCGACGCTTGCCGGCTCCTCGGCGTCGACCCGGATCTGGACATCCGGCGACCGGGCGGGCGGCCGCGGCGCGCGCGCTCGAGCGCCACCGACCAGGGCGACGCGATCGCCGTCACGCTCACCGATGGGCGCGTCTTCGCGCGCACGATCGCCGGGGTGGCGGGTGTGGCCGCCTTCACCGACCTGGCGGCGCTGCCGCTCGCCCAGCTGGTCGCGCTGCGCGACGCGCTGCACGTGCGCGGGTCGGACGTCGACGTCGACCTGCTCGAGGCTTTCCTCGACGCGACGCACCCGGACTGGCGCGTCGCCGGCGACGTTGATGCGGCGTCCGGCGTGCCGTCCGCGGACGATCCCTACGAGGTCCTCGGCGTCAAGCGCACCGACTCGCTCGAGACAATCACGCGGGCCTACCGCAGCGCGATGCAGGCACTGCACCAGGACAAGGGCCACTCGCGCTGGTTCAGCCAGGTACTGAGCTTCTCGTATCGCCGGATCAAGGACACCCTCACGACGCCCCTCGAACACGACGGAGACGATGCATGACGGATCAGGAGAAGAGGCCCCCGGGCCCGAGCGACGCCAGCGGCGTGCGCAACGGCGCCGACCCCTCTCGTCGCGCGAGCCTGCTCGCGCAGATCCGGGCCGCGCGGCCGTCGAAGGCGCCGGCGCCGGTGACGCGCGTGCCCCTGCCACCCGTGCGTCGTCCGCGCCTCGTGTTCGCGTTCGACGCGACCGCGAGCCGCGCGGACACGTGGGCGTCGGCGCAGAAGATCACTGCCAAGATGTTCGACGTGATCCCGGGCGCGCTCGACGTCGCGCTCGCGGCGCACGGCGGCGACGCACTGCACACCTTCACGGAGTTCTCGGCCGACGCGCGCGAGTTCCGCAAGCGCGCCGAGGCGATCACGTGCGTGAGCGGCAGCACGCAGCTGTGCGACATCATGGCGCGCACGCTCGACGCCGGCGGCGTGCGCGTGCTGAGCTACATCGGCGACGCCTTCGAGGAGGACGTCGACGAGGTGCTCGCGCTCGCCGATCGCTTCAAGCTGCGGGGCATCCCGGTCGTGCTGCTCGCCGACCAGGCCGAGGACGCCACGCTCGCCGTGTACCGCGCGATCGCCGACCGCACGGGCGGGGCGGTGCTGGATTTTCGGGCGAGTAAGCTCAAGGTGATGGGCGAGGTGCTCGCCGGCGTTGCGACGCTCGCGATCGGCGGGCGAAAGCTCCTCGAGGCGCAGGCAACAGCGGGCGCGCGCCTGCTTTTGGAACATTTGCCATCGACGGCCGGGCCGGGCGTTTGAACAGTCATCAAATCGAGGGGTGGACCATGGCGGATAAAGATCCGATCGTGCTGCAGCTGCAGGGCTTGGCGATGGACCCGACGACGGCCGTGCCAGAGTTGCTTCGGCGAGCGCTTGCCATCGCGGTGAAGCTCAAGCTCGACGACGTGGAGACGTGGATCAATCTCGAGCTCCACGGGTATCGAATAGCGACAGATCTGCCGCCCTATCGCCGCTTGGGATCAAGGCTTCGCGCTTGGAATCCTATAAATGGGTGGATCCCAGTCACCACCAGCAGTCCGCAAGTGCAGGAGATTCTGGAGCGGGTACCGCTCGCTCAATCGGTGGATCACCTTGCCGACCTTCTCTCGCAAGATGGCGACGCGTTTGACATGCCATTCACGGCGCACCAGGAGGCCGCGTTACGAAAGATCGGTTGGAAGCCGATGTTCCAGGTGTTCCGCAGCCTGTCGCGGGGCCAGATCGCAGCGGTTCTGGCTGAGGTGAGGAATCGGATTCTCACCTGGGCACTGGAGCTAGAGCGGCAAGGTATCGTGGGACAAGGTCTCTCGTTTTCAACCGTTGAAAGGCAAAAGGCCGCCATGACCGCAAGCATCCACATCGGGGGAAACTTCCAAGGCATCCTCGGTGACGTGTCGGGAAGTACCGTGCATCAGCAACTCACCATGACCTTCGGTGAAGGGGACATCCAGGGGCTTCGCGGCTATCTGCAGTCGCAGGGGCTCGATGACGCGGCGCTTGTCGAACTTGAGGTCGCCGTCCGCGAAGATCCGAAACCCTCGACGTCTGGGGCGTTCGGAGAGAAGGTGTCGGCGTGGATGGGTCGGATGTTGCAGCGAGCGGCCTCGGGAGGCTGGGAGGTAGGGATCGGCGCCGCCGGAGGGATGCTCGCCTCAGCGTTGGGGCGGTATTACGGCCTTCCTGGAAGCTGATCGCTCCGTCAACCTTTGAAAGCATCCAACGGCGGCGCGCAGTCGCTGAACGCGGGCGCGGGCCATGGCCGAGCCTCCTGAACTTCGCTTCTATGTTGAGGATGGTGCCGCGCGAGGCGCTGGCGGGCCCGTGGCGGGTCTGGGCGGCTGCGCCAGGCCCCGACTAGGTCGAGGGGCTGGCACCCGCCTGGCGGCTACTCGGCGACGCGGCCGCGATTGCGCAGTTGTAGAGCTGACATCGACCGGCGACTGGCCCTACACCTCGAGGTCGTCAGCCCCCACTTGCGCAAGTCGTCCCAGCAGCGCGATGTACAGCACGTCGTCTTGCCGATCGGCGTAGAGCTCGGCCAAGCGCTTAATCGGATTCAGCAGAAGAACGTATTGGAAGTCCCCCGCGAGGCCTTTCTTGCTCCGGATGACGCCGAGCTCTTCTAGGCGGCGCATACGGGCCTTCCATGTTCCCTCGGCGCGCGCACCGGTGAACCCAGATTCCCAGGCGAACTCGCGAGCGCTCCGAATCTCGACGACCCCCTCGTCATAGACCCAGCACCACAATGTCAGGTAGGTGCTGAGCACGGGCATGCCCTTGCCGGCAGCTTGGTCGAGCAGTTGCCCGATGAGGGCCATCGTGCGTGGAATCGTGGTGAAGCCGACGCGTTGAGACCGCAGCCAAAGCTGGCTCTCTTCTATGCCGGGCCAGAGAGATTCACGCAGCCGTGTTCTACGCGCTGACAGTGACCGATTCCCGCCTTTTTTGATGCTATCTTCCATTGGAAGTTCTAGGGAATGTGCTCTCTGAGCATGTATGAAAGCATGGCTTGAAGCATTTTCAAGCCTCCAGCTGCATCATATCATGTCAGGAGCATCTTATAAATCAATAACTTACAGTGGATTTGGTGCTCCCTGTTCTCCTGTGATCCTGGGTACTCAGTCCTCCCGTGCTCCCGTGCTCGTCCTTGCGAGCGGGCGCCGGTCACATCAGACTTCGCGCCAACAACGCCATTGGGTTCAAACCGAAGGGTCGCGCAAGCGGCTTGGAAGTACCCAGTGGCTTTTCTTTTTGGTGATGCCGTTCCGCCCATACATCAAGGCTCCGCAAACCTCGGCGGCCATCGTAGCGAAGCTCCAAAGGCAGGGCCTCGCCATCGCTGCCCCTGCCTCCGTCGAGGCTCTGTTCGAGCGGGTCAGTTACTTTCGGGTGCGCGGCTACCTCTTCCCGTACCTCGATCTTGCAGGCTCCCCGCCTCCGCCCGCGCCGAAGGTTTTCAAAGCGGGCGCGACCATCGAGCAGGCGTTGCAGATGTACGGCTTCGACGAAGGCCTGCGGGCGCTCATCTTCGACCTTCTGCCGCAACTCGAGGTCGCGCTGCGCACGGTGCTCGATAGCGCGATGTCCCACACGGCGGGGCACTGCTTCTGGTATCTCCAGCCGCGGTGGTTTGCTAAGGGAAAGCACCCAGCGTATGTCGTCAGCGCCCTGAGCGGCTCCTTCTGCAAATCCGCGGAAAAGTACGCCGACCACTACCGAGATACCTACTACAACGAGCAGTCGGGCACGTACAAAAGCATGCCACCGTTTTGGGTCATCTCCGAGCTGTCAACCCTCGGGCAAATCAAAGAGTTCTTCGAGAACCTGAAAGAGGACGCAAGCCCCCCTTTCCCTGCCACCACGCTGCCGAAGAGCACTGTGCTCGATAAGATGGCGCAACGCCGCTTCGGGGCCAAGCATTTCAGAGACCTCGCGAAGTGGGTGCACATGCTTCGTGACGTTCGGAACGTCTGCGCGCACCACGGGCGTCTGTGGAACAAGAACTTCCTCGCCCCGCCATCGATCCAGCATTTCGTGTCGAAGCCCTTTCCGACGGTCGCAGGCGGAGCCTCCCCTAAGACCAACTCGGTCTATGCCGCCTTGGTCGTGATTCGCGTCATGTGCAAAGCCGCAGGGATCGTCGATGGCATCAAGCCTGAGCTCACCAGATTGTTTGCGCAGTTTCCGGAAGCAGCTCTGCACAAGGTGTCAATGGGCATGCCTGCGGACTGGGATGCCGATTCGGTCTGGCTTTGATTTGAGCGCGCCATCATCCGGCGCTACCTCCCGCGTTTCGTTCCCCGCGCGCAGCACGATCGGCGACGTGGACGTCGCGGTGTAGCTCGAGGCCGGCGCCGGCGCCGCCAGCGGGCCGCCAGGCCCCTCCGCTGGCCTGCGCCTGGTCGTCGGAGATCTCGAGCAGCTGTCGGCGCCCTGCGCGATCGCCGCCGGCGCCGCGGCCGCCGCGCGGCCCTGCAGGCGGTCGGCGTGGCCGTCGACGTCCACGCGCAGCCCGAGGCCGGCGCCGGCGCCGCCATCAGGCCGCCAGGCCCCTCCGCAGGCCTGCGCCTGGTCGTCGGAGATCTCGAGCAGCTGCTCGGCGTGCCGCGCGATCGCCGCCGGCGCCGCGGCCGCTGGGTGCGCCTGCAGGCGTTAGGCGCGGCCGTCGACATCCACGTGTAGCCCGAGGCCGGCGCCGGCGCCGCCATCAGGCCGCCCGGCCCCTCCGCTGACCTGCGCCTGGTCGTCAGAGATCTCGAGCAGCTGCTCTACGCGCAGCGCCATCGCCGCTGGCGGCTGCGCGGCCGCGACGCGGCCCTGCAGGCGATCGACGTCGCCCCGCCGACGTCCTTGCCAGCTCGAGGCCGGCTCCAGCGCCGTCAGCGGGCCGCAAGGCCCTTCCGCAGGCCTGAGCCTGGCTGGTGGAGATCTCGAGCAACTGCCTGACGCATGGCTCGATCGCCGCTGGCGCCGCGGCTGAGAGGAGGCCCTGCAGGCGATCGACGTGGCCGCCGACGTCGTCGCGCAGTTCGAGGCCAGCGCCGGCACCGTCAGCGGGCCGCCAGGCCCCTCCGCGGGTCTGCGCCCGGCCCGTGGAGATCTCCGGCAGTTGCCCGACGCGCAGCGCGATCGCCGCTGGCGGCCGCGGTCGCGAGGCGGGCCTGCAGGCGATCGACGCGGCCGTTGAGGTCCTTGCGCAGCTCAAGCCGCCAGCGGGCCGCCAGGCCCTTCCGTAGGCCTGTGCCTGGCCACCAGAGTCCCGAGTAGCTCTCGGCTCTCAGCGCAATCCCCGTCGACGGCCGCCCGGCCGGCGGCAGGCTAGGTGCGCTCCGAATGCGGTGCTCCCTCAATCCGGGCGAGCGCCCAGGTCGCGGCGAGGCCGCAACACGCCGCTGTAGCAAGCCATAAACCAGGGGCGGCCTTGTCGCCGGACTGCTCGATCAGCCACGTCGAAATCAAGGGTGTGAATCCCCCGAAGACTGCCGTCGCGAGGCTGTACGCGAGCGAGAAGCCGACTGCGCGTACCGCTGGCGGCATACGCTCTGCGAGAGCTGGAAGCGCCGCCCCGTTGTAGCAGGCGTAGAGCCAGGCCAGCCAGAGTTCCACACCAAGCATGCGACCGAACGACGGCGACGAGACCAACCACCACAGCGCTGGGTAGGCCGTGAGTAGCGTAAGGCCGCTGAAGGCCGCCATCAGCGGAGCGCGGCCAATGCGATCGGAGAGCGCACCGGCGATTGGCAGCCAGACAAAGTTGGACAGTCCGACGCAGAACGTCACCATGAGTGCATCCGTCGGGCTGAGCTTGAGAACGGTCCTGCCGAACGTGGGCGTGTACAAGGTGATCAAGTAGAACGACACGGTCGTCATCACGACCAGCAACGCTCCGGTCAAAACGACGCGCCAGGCTTGAGCTGTCGCAACGAGCACTTCGCGCACAGGCGGCCGCGTTCGACGCGCAGCAAACTCCTGCGTCTCCTCGAGGCCGCGCCGGAGGTATAGCAGCACCGGCAAGATGGCGCACCCTACGAGAAACGGAATGCGCCAAGCCCAGGCCTCGATGTCGGCGCGGACGTAGTGCGCGTTGATCACGTAGCCGATCGCAGCAGCGGCCATAACCGCTGCCTGCTGGCTCGCGGACTGCCAGCTCACGTAGGCACCGCGCCGACCAAGGGGCGCAATCTCAGCCAGGTAGACCGAGACGCCCCCCACCTCGGCGCCAGCGGAGAGCCCTTGCAGAAGGCGACCCACCAAAACGAGGAGCGGCGCTGCGGCGCCGATGGTCGAGTATCCCGGCGTCGCCGCGAGCAACACAGAGCCGCAGGCCATGAGCGCGAGCGACAGAAGTAGTCCCTTCCTGCGTCCCGCACGATCGATATACGCGCCGAGGAGAAGCGCCCCAACCGGACGCATGAGGAAGCCGGCGGCGAACGTCGTGAACGTCAGCATGAGCGACGCGTATTCGGAGTTCGAGGGGAAGAACGTCCTCGCGATGTTCGTGGCGTAGAAGCCGAAGAGGAGGAAGTCGTACATCTCGACGAAGTTGCCGCTTGCGACCCGGATGACCGGCAGAAGGCGCCGAGCAGCCGTTGTCACACGTGGCGTGTCGGTCAGGGTGGCCATGGCGGCCTGATTAGGAAGTTCGAAGGTCATAGAGATTGGGTGGACGGTACGGAACGCACCGTGAGGTTTTGACAGGCGGACCGCGGTGGCCAGCTCCGTGCTGGCCAGCGCGACTCACCGACTCGAGGCGACCGGGGGCGTCGTAAAGAAGGGAATCAAGATCGTGTTGGCAGCGTTTCCCGTGGCGCGCAACCACTCGAGGCTCGTGTGCTCCCCGAACCGGCGCAATTCGTCGCGCAGCGCGAAGCTCGGTGGCTGGACCTGTACGCCGTGCGAGATGAGCGCCTGGGTGGAAGCGGCCGCGGCCGCTTCGCTGGCTTGCCAGCCGCGTTCCTCGGCCGCATGACCAGCTCGCAACATGGCTTCGCGCGTGGAAGCGGGCAGGGCGTCGAACATGGCTTTGTTGACCATCAACACATCCTTCGGAAACCAGGCTCGGATGTCGTAGAAGAACTTCATTCGCGTCCACACTTGATCCTCGACGCCAGTCGCCCCGGAGGTGATCAATGCGTCGACCGTGCCTTCCGCGAGCGCTTTCGCGAGAGCGCTTCTTGGAACGTTGACCCCGCGTGCGCCGACGAGCTGGGCGATACGCTCGGAGGGTGGGTTATAGGTGCGCATCGCGGTGCCGCGGAGGTCTTGCGAGGATGCGATTGGCTTGACGGTAAACAGCCCTTGCGGGGGCCATGGCGCGGAGTACAGCTCCACGAGGCCGATGCGCGCCAGCTCGCGATCGAGGACGGGCTTCTGGGCAACCCAGAGCCTGTGCGCGTCCTCATAGGTCGTCACGAGGAAAGGGATCGTGTCGGCACCCGCTGTCGGAATCTGCGGTTGCAAGGTCGTGATGAGGGCTTGGCCCGCAGGAAGCTTTGCGGTCTCAACGAGACGCGGTATCTCTGTGAGCTTCCCGAGCGAGTCGTCCGTGTGGATCTGGAGCCGCAGATCGCCGTGCGTCGCATCCGCGACGTCGGCGGCGAACTGTCTGAGATTGACGGCCTGGTAGGTGTCGGCCCGCGCGCCGGTGGCGACTTGCCAAACCGCAGGCGCCGCGCCTACAGCTGCCGCGCCAAGCAGGGCGAAGGCGAGAAGGAAGACCCGGCACCACCAGGTCATGCTGGCGCGCAGGTGCGAACGAAATTGGAAGTGGCTTCTCACGGTTGAATCCTTCGATGGCAAAGCTCCGCCGGCGCATCGCGTAGACGCGCATGGGATGCATGGGTGGGGGAGGGGGCTACTGCCCCTTGAGTCAGAGCGCGGTGTGGGCGAGGTAGGCGCGATGGCGGTTGCGCCAGAGAGCGACGATGGCTCCCGTGCGCTTCAGCCCTTGACCGACGAGCTCGAAGTTCACGTCGCTGGCCGGGTCGTAGAAGGCCGTGATCTTGGCGCTCCAGCTGTCGTCTGCATCACGCCCGAAGCTGCCCACACAGGCGTAGCCGCTCGGCGTGGTGAGGGTCACGAAGCTTCGGCGGCAGAGAACGCCTGCTGCCTGCCGGCTATCCACGGCCGCCGGGGCGAGCTCGATGAAGTACTCCTGATCGTCGCAGACGATCAATCGCTGCTTGGTACATGCGTTCACAGGGGCTCCCGAAAGCTGTTTGTGCCTGCATGATAGGTGCACAAGTGCACCATTACAAGGGTGCACTTGTGCACCGTTAGTGCAGGCGCAAAGCCTCTTGCGCCGCGATGCACCTGAACACCTGCAGCGCCCTCGTGAAACCGTGGCGCTTCGGGGTGGCGCGTCGCCATCCAGCGCGCCTTCAATGCGGGTGGGCGGGCGACTATCATTCCGGCATGAGCCAGGATTCGCAGACCAACAATGAGCGCCTACGCCAACTGGTGCACGAGGCCGGGTTGACGCAAGCCACAGCGCTTACGATCTTCAACCGTGGGCTCAGCGTCGGGGCCTATTCGCTCAGTGCCTGGAAAGCCTTCTTGGCTGATCCGAGTTCAGTGCGCTTTCGACCGCTCAGTGACGAACTCCTGGCCCGTGCAGAGCGGGTGTTCGCCAACCTCCAAAAACGCGCGCCTGACTAGGTTCCGCGCAGGGAGCTTGTCGAGCGCTCAAGCGATGCGCAACGCGGAGGCGCAATAGGCCCTTCTGGGCAATGGAACCTGTGCTGATTCCCGCCGGCAGGCGCCTTCGGTCACATCTGCCATGACGATGTGCACGGCACAGCACGTTGTGGTTAGGGCATACCGCCGTCTTGATCCAGTGGGAAGTCCTCGGGCTCGACGGCATGCAGCGTCATGTAGCAGTCGATGTCTCCGCACCTGGCCATGCATCGGCAGCAGTCACCTCCACAATCCTTCGACCCCACGGGATCTGCTGGATCGTCAAGCAGCCGTCCGCAAATCTGGCAGTGGCCTGGAGGTGCTTTTCGCATGTCGCGTTCCCATCATCATCGTGGCCATCTTGTCCACCTGTGGCGGCTTGCAGTCGAATCCGCGCTGATCAAGCACCGGGCGCGAGGCGCCGTGCATGGCGGTCACGGGCAACGGCGCGCGAGGTGGTTCTGCAGGAGGAACCAGCAGATGTTCAGCGCGAAAGAGCGACCAAGTCGGGTCATCTGCGCCTCGGAAATTCCAATCGCCATGGGCCGATGTGCGCCGGCGCTCAGGAGCGCATAGACGCCGACCAGGCCGCGTTCCTCCTCGGGCGAGATGGCGCCGCTCGCGCGCAGGTACGCCACCATCGTGCCCCACTTGCTCGGGTCGAACGGCAGCGGGGTCGCGTTCGCGGCGCTGGCCACGTCCAGCGCGATGTCGCCGGCGAGCGTCTCCAGCGCCACCCGCGCGTTGACGAGCGCCGCGTTGTAGTCTGGCGGGCTCGCGCGAAACGCCTGCGCGGAATCCTCAATCTTCTGGATGATGTCGGCCTTTCGCGGAGCGCCGCACGCCTTCAAGGCCTCGAGCAGCTCGTCGTCGATCGGCGCGGCGTCGCCGATCGTTGGATCGGTCTGACGCAACCGTTTGTCGACCACCTCATAGCCATCCAACGCGAGGCACTGCGCCAGGTCGTGCTCCCGTTCCTCGAAGCGGTACTTCGGGGTGACGCGGTGCCGAAGGTCTCCAGCGGTAGCCACGACCTCCGCGAGGACTGCCATCACCTGGTGGTCCTGTAGCCCTTGGACGCCGTTGACGATGTCGTGCAACTCGGTCCCGCGCCCGATCGAGACCCAGCCGCCGTGCTTGGCGATCAAGGTCGTGATGACGGGCGCGGCCTGCTGTTCCAGCAGCTGAGCCAACGAATAGCGCGTCCTCTGTCCGATCATCGTCCGGCCCTCCTCGACGTTGTTCCGCGACTCGCCATTGTGCGGCAGCCAAGCGCCCGGAGCCGCCCGTTTGCCGCGGGCTCGGTGCTCTCGGCGCGAAGGTGTGCTCTGACGTCCGCTGAGAAGTGTCCCAATCGCTCGCTTGGTTTCCGCGGGAGAGCCAGCCTTGGTGCGATTCGGCGCCGGGCCGCAGAAGCCGATCGACGCGGCCGTCGACATCTTCCGGCCGGCGCGGGCAGCGCCTGCGGGGCCGCCAGGCCCCTCCGCTAGGCCAGCACCGGCACTGTCAGCGGTCCGCGGAGCCCCGCCACGGGCCTGCGCTTGGTCGTCGGAGATCTCGAGCAGCAGCTCGCCTCGCGATCGCCGCCGGTGCCGCTGCCACGATGCGGCTCTGCAGGCGGTCGGCAAGGCCGACGGCCTGGCGCTGTTGCTCGAGGCCGGTCAGGGGCCGCAAAGCGGCCTCCGCGCGCCCGTCCCGCCTGGTCGCCCTTCGACCCGGTGGCCAGCCGCGCCGCCGGCGCCGGCCTTGCCAGCCGCCTCGAGCTCGTCGACGACGAGCTGCAGCTGCGCGATCGCCGCGGCGCCGCGTTTCGGCGACGTCGCAAGGTCGTCAGCGCGCTTCCTCTGTGCAGTGCTGGCCGGGGTTCCACTCCAGCGCCCCGTTCATTCTCTTCGGGTCATAGGTGCACAAGGCGTGCTGGTCGGTGTTGCACTTCGAGTCGCCGAGGCACCAGACCTCCCAATCGCGCCCCGCGTTGCGGCCGGAGGTGCACTGGAATTTCAGGTGGTTCACGTGGAGCACGTCGACCTTTGTGCGGCAGCTGCGGTCGGAGGCCCGCAAGTCTTTCTCGTACAGCTTGAGACAGAAATGCTCGTGACCTGGAAGGTTGTTTTGGAGGCAGTCATCCGCGAGGACTGCGGAGGATAGCGAGGAGAGCAGGGCTGTGCACAACGCGAAGGCGATCGGCTTCATGGCAAACTCCATCGACGGTAGCGTGATGCCCCGCGGCAACCGGCCTGGCGGGGCGGCTCTTGGAAGACCAGCGTACGTGGTCTTCTCTCTAGAACGGATTTCACGATCGATTCCCGACAGATAGCGTGGCGCCAGCTACACGGTGTCTTGCCACCGTCGCTCGCCGGGAATAAGCATGTCTCCGCCCGGGAGCATCTGCACCGGGATCCCGAGCTCCCGCAGCCGACCCACGAGTCGCGACACCTGCTCTATCGCGCGATCGAGATCCCGCTCGCTCGCCGGCGAGAGGAGCCAGGTCTGCTGGTACCGCCGAAGATCCTCCAGCGGGCCATCCGGTACTTCCTCGTAGCCCGCCAGGGACATCAGCGAGCCACGCATGCCCAGCAGCACGACATCGTGCAATGGGGGAACGGGGTCGTCATCGCCCTCGACCGCGAACGTCGCCGTTCGCACAGTTCGCCGCAACTCGTCGTCACGCGCCTCCGTCACCTCCAGCCGGCCGCGCCGGCAGAGGTGGCGATCGACGGCGCCCGCGGGCCGGCCGCGGCGACGGGCAAGACGAAGGACAAAATCGAATGGCATAGGCTGTATAAGCATACAGCGTACGCCTGCACACCTGATCCATTCAAGCGTGCGGGAACTCACTGGAGTGGCAGATGGCCGGGGCCTTTCCGTCAAGCGCCCGGGTACCGGCGCAGCTATGGTCGACGTGCGCCAGGCGTCCGCGCTACTGCGGCGTGACCCTCAGTCGCGTGCCGGGCTCGTATCCCCTCGGAGACGGCGGGATGCCGCCGCCGCCGGCGAGCGATGGCGCCTTCGGCAAGGCGATCATCGTTAGAAGGGCGATGGCTGGCCTGTCGCAGGCCTGGTGCGTGACGACGATGTACCACGACTGCGCATCGACGCCGGCCGCCTGCGTGTACGTCGCTGCAATGCCACCATTTGTCGCATCCACGTGGCCGAGGCGCCCGGTGTACCGACATCCGGTTCGATCCAAGAAAGCTACTGGCTCATCCGCAACAGCCGAAGGTGCGATGCGCGACGCCAGCGTGACCTCCGTGACGGGCTGGGCCGCCGTGCCGCCGACGACGAGGCCGAGAAGCAGTGCGGTCGTTGCAGATCTCATGTGCTCTTCCTGTTCGCTCAGTCGATCAGTCGGATCGACACGATGTTGTCGCGATGAACCTTCACCTGATTCAGCGGGCGCCCTGTGTGCCCGTCAATCTTGCCTGGTCCCTCGCCGTAGACCACTTGGCTCCCTGCGTGCCATTCGTTGATGCCCTCGACCTGGTACATCTCGCCGGAGATCAAGGTGACTTCCCACCTGGGCCAGGGCCTCAAGCTCGCGCCGCAGTAGGGGCAGAACTTAGCAGGCGAGTCGGCCTCCTTCTGGCCTGGCCCGTGGCGGTCAAACCGGCACCGGAAGACCCGATGAAAGAAAGCCCTGACCGAGCCTCGGACGGACGATGCAGCCACGGTCGTTTCAGTCGCGCCGCGCCGGCGTCGCGCTGTCGGGAGTCAACTGACGGAGTGCCTGCGCGAGCTGGGCACTGCGGCTCTCCTCGTAGGCAGGCCAGGCGAAAATCGGCGTCGCGGAGTATCGGGCGAGCGTGATCTGAGGCAGGTGCGGGCAGCGGTAGGTGGCCACGCCGCTCTCGACGCCCCTGACGATCATGACCTCGCTGTCGCAGCGCACGTCCTTGACCGTGTCGCGAAACTCGGTGCGGACGATGCTCCAAGCCAGCATGCCGACATCGTCACCCGATGCGCGAAGGAAGCGAACCTGGTCGACCACCACGACACAGAGGTAGACCCCGATGGCCAGGCCTAAGGTGTTCACGCCGACGCTGCTGAACCGAGCCTCCGGAGCTCGGCGCAGTCGTAGCAGCCGTGCGGCGAACGCAATGATGCTGAGCACGCCGCCGGTCGCCAGGAGCACCAGCTGCAGCGTCGCCGATTGATCGAGCGAAATGCTAGCGCCGCTGGCTTCTCGCCCGACCATCCCGAGCTCCAGCATCACGGGGGCGAGGGCGGCAGCCGTGCCCATGAATGACACCGCCGCCAGGGCGAACTCTGGCCTCGTGAGCCCGGGGCCTCTGAACGCGCGCACGAAGTACGGCATCAGGCTGAGCCAGCCGAGGATGGAAACAGACGCAAGGAAGACCATGTGTATCGTGGTTGGGGTGTGATTTCAAGTCGGGTCGAGCGAGCAGCATGGCCCGTCAGGGACGCTCGGCCGGCACCACCCAGGCTGCAATGCGGTCGCCGCAGGTCATGCCCCAAGCGACGTACCGGCCGATGTGGCGAATGCGGCCTTGAACACGGTCGGACGCCTCCAACTGGGCGACGGACTCGTCGAGCCGTCGAACGGCGAGCATCAGCGAGCCGAACGTCAGAATCAGGCCAAGGCACAGTGCCGACCCGACGTACGGAATGGCTTTGGCAACGACAACATCCACCAGCGAGACGACGGGCTGCGGTGAGCTGGTCTCTGGCGCCAACAGCGAGCTAGCGAGGATGAACGCCACCAACATCATCGACGTCGTCAGCCAGAACCTGCGAAGTTGCATCGCCAGCTCGAGCCTCGATGCGAGGTAGACGCGGGTGCGGTCGATCTGTGCCGCGGTCAGTCCCAATCCTTGAAGGGCTTCGGGTAGATCTCTGTGTGTATTCGTCATTGGTTCCTCATTCGCCAGCCGACGTGTCCGCGGCACGGTATCAGACGCATTCGCAGGGCTCAAGGCGTTAGCCGGGAGTATCGGTAGGCAGGGGCCCCGCGTTGCACTTCGGACACGGGATGCCACGCTCCGCTTCGGAGATGGTGTCGAAGATCAGCCAGTCCGTCTCATCCCCGCAGCGTCGGCACCACATCGTGCACATCGGCTTTCCCAGGTCTTCGTAGCGTCCGTGATCGACATTCGTCGCGCCGCGGACGTGCATCAGCACGCGAGGTCTGGCCCTGGGCGGGATGAGCTCGAGGAACATGTCCTGCTGTCTCCGGAAGGCCGCCACGACACGTCCTCAGGCCAGCTTCGACGACATCGACGTCGCCAACTGCGTGCCCCGGGCGCTGAGCGCGCAGTCACCGAGCACGTCACGTTCAATCAGCCCTGCCACGTCGAGCGCGATGACCGTCCGCGCCTGGATCGTTCTCGTCGACGTTCCGTCGGTCAGCTGAAAGTTGCCGGTTGCGCTGTTCCAGCGCAGACGCGCGCCGCTGGCCATGCGCGTCAGTATGCGGGTCTGCGGGCCGCTCGGCTTCATGCCTCGCCACCGGACGCTCGAGCCGCCTGCTCGGCGGCTTCAACGACCGCCAGCACCGTCGTGCCGGACAGCATCCAGGCGTCCTCGAGGCGCGGGGCCACGAGGCGATCCTTCACCGCCTGATAGGCGCGCTCGGCGCGCGCGCGGCCCACCACCTCGATGCACAACGCAAGGGCGAGCTGCGCCGGCGCCGAGCCGGCGTAGCCCCAGTCGAAGCCGGTGGGCGAGTGGCAGCGCACCGCCAGGTGCAGCGGGAGCGGCCGGGAGGCCTGGCCGGCTTGCGTCATCGACACGACCGTCTCGTGGCCGAGGCGCTCAGCGGTGAACGTCAGACGAGCGGGTTGAGGGTGGGGATGCTCGCTGGCGAGATGCTCAGTGTCTTCAGTGTTCGTCATGGCAGTTTCCGTTCGGTTCCGGGTGGGGGGCTGGGTGCTCGAGCGGCGAGTCACCGAGTACTTCGGCCGCCCCGCGTCTCGTCGACCAGCCAGGCGGGCAGGGCCGGTCGCTTCAGGCGGCACGTCGCCCAATGGGTTCGCGCGCGATCGCGCACCGCGTCGCGGTGGTAGGGCAAGCGCTGGTCGTGCCTGATGCGGGCGAGCGAGCCCTCGTCGCTCCAGCGTCGCAGCGTCGTGTGCGAGACGCCGGCCTCGATCGCCGCCTCGTCGAGGCCCAGCCAGGTGCCAGGGACCTCGGGCGCCGGCCGGCGTTGGAAGCCACCGAGCAGCGCTTCGCGCAACCGGTCGACCATCGTGTTCGTGAGGTAGACGCGGCGCAGATCCCACGGGGCACGGGAGACCTTGACCAGGCCGTCGGTGATCCGCGCCTTGACCCATGGGACGGTCGCGCCGAGCAGCTCGAGGCGGCTCGCGGCCTCCTCGATCGTGAAGCCCTCCCGGGATTGGATCCTCCTGATGACGACCTGAAGCGTCGAGAGTGGAATGCCCTCGGCGCCGCGCCAGTTCGCGCCATCCAGGAGGATCCGGAGCTTCTCGATGCTGACGCCAGCGCGCCGCGCGGCCTCGGCTTCGGTGAACCCGATCGATTCGCGCAGAAGGGCGCACTGGTGCCGGGCCACGTACTCCACCCCACGCATGGCGCCGTCGGTGCCGGTCTTGACAACCAGGCGCCCGGCCGCGATATGGGCGCGCAACTCGACCTGCGAGAAGAGGTAGCGATGGCCGGCCGTCTCGAGTGAGATCCAGCACTTCTCGCTGTCACCGGTGGGGCACTTGCGGGTCTTCCACCGGGTCAGCTCAGACCGGCTGATGTAGGTCGCTCCGTCCGCAGTGAAAGCGGCGAGAACGCCGTTGGCGATCGCGCGGCGAACGTAGGCCGCGCTGCGGCCCGTCTCCTTCGCCGCGTCAGCCACCGTAAGTCCGGAGCCCCAAGGACGCGTCAGGTGCCGCTTGGCACCGTGATCCAATGCCGGGTATCGCTTCGAGTACGCCTCGAAGTCCTTTGGGGCGCCGGGCTGGCCCCAGATCGTCGCGCAGCTCGAACAGGTAGCCGGATGACGACGGGAGAGCCAGAGCTTGTAGGTGACCCGCAGGTTGTCGATCATCGGCTTCCCGTACCAAGGCATCGGACGGCCGGCCCGGCGGTCTTCGACCATCTGCCTTGCGCAGTCGGGGTCGATCCACCATGTACCGAACTGCGTCGAGGGGCCATGGCCGGCCGGATTGCAGCGCACGGCACCGGGGATGTGCCCCGCACGCGCATATTCGCTCAGCTTGTCGCCTCGGATTGCGAGCGGCTCTTTCAGAGTGCTCAGGCGGACGAAGCCGTCAGGGGGCGTGACGTGAGAGGCCTTCCATTTTTCCCACGCATCGCGGGGTATCACCCAGCGTGTGCCGACGCGGCGCGCTTTCAGCGTGCCGTTGGTGATGGACTGGTGAACCGTCGCGGTCGAGCCGACCTCTCGTGCGGCCGCTGTCGTCGTGAGGCCACCCAGGACGTCGGAGGACTGCAGCCCGATCAGGTTGATGCGCAGCTGCACTGCCTGCGCATTGCGCTCGGCACCGGCGTCGCCGGTGAGCTTGCGCAGCCGGGTGGTCAGCACCGCGGCGATGTCCTTCGTGCTCAACTGGCCGACCAACGTTGCCAGCAGCGCGACCTCGCGCGGCTGCCACTCGTACGTCCCGTGTCCGGCCTTGCGCGGCGCCGGCCAGTCGTCATCCGTCGGCTCGCGGCCGTTCCAGAGAGCGAAGAGCTCCGGGAAGGTGTTGGCCCTTGGCAGCCGAGTGACCACACCGGTTCCGCGCAGGCGCGAGATCTCGTCCTCGGTGCGTCCAACGACCGCCGCGAGGTGATGGGTGGCAGCGCGCCATCCGTGTGCGCGGATGAAGGACCGCCAAGCGTCTCCTTCGCCGTCTTGCTCGTTCGTGCCGCGCCTGGTCATGCTCGTCTCTGCGTTGTCGTTCAGGCCCGGGCGTCGAGCTCGTCCTGCAGCGCCGAAGCGCCAGCGAGCATCTGTTGCGTGCTGAGGCCAGCGACGATTCCCAGCAGGTTCACGACGGGGTCGGTCAGGGCCTGCAGGCGCGCATCGGGGATCTCGCGCATCGCGCGATCCCACTGGCTGTAGTTGGCCGGGAGCGTTCGACGTACGGCCGCGGCCTTGGGTGCGACCTTCGCCAGCGCTGCGGCCATGGGCATCTTGACCTTTTCGGTGCCACGGCGCGAGACGCAGAAAAACTCGCCCGGCGCGAGCGCGTTCAGGTCCGAGAACTCGATCCTCGAGGCACGGAACTGCGGCGCGAGCGATGACCAGACGGTGGGATCTTCCTGGCAACCGATCAGCGTGAGGTTCTTGTTGGCGAACAGGGATCGATGCAGCGTGCCGGTGTAGCGCAGCGCTGTGACGAATAGGTCGAGCGCGCGCTTGCGTCCGCGGCCTGCGAAGTCGTTGATGATGTCGGCCGCCTCGCCCATGTCGCCTTTGCGCTTCTTCGCGGCGGAGAAGAGTTGCCCCTCGTCGATGACGACGAAGATCGGCTTGCGGTGGACGTCGGCCGCCTCGAGGATCGCGCGTCCGTAGGGCACGAACTCGGCGGCGTCCTCGGCGCTGACCACGAGGATCGATCGCTCGCGACTTGCGAGCAATGCGCCGAGTTCGTCCGGGCCGGCGACCGCGTCGCCGTACAGCGACTCGAGCTCGCTCTCGGGATCGATCAGCACGCTCACCCATCCTTGCTCGGCAAGCTGCTCGGCCATCAGCAGGCCTGCGTTCGTCTTGCCGTTGCCGCGCGGGCCGACGGCGAGCGTGAGGAGGCCGGTGGTCGCGTACTCGGACAGCGGCAGCGGCGCGCCGCCGAGCCGCAGCGTCGCGGTCAGCATCTCGGGGCGATCGATCACGGAGTGCTTCATTGGGCGTCCTCGGTGTTGTTCAGCAGCAGCGTGTCCTTCAGGACAAGTACCTGCTTGGCGTTGAGCCCGTAGACGATCGCGAAGTCGTCGATGACCTGGGCGGTGACCTGCGCCAGGACGCCGCTGCGGCGCGCCTGGTTGATGAGCTTGCGCAGGCCCGCCCACGACGACGTGGGCTGCACGGCGCCGCCGGCGGCCGCCGCGACCGCGGCGTGCAGTTGGTCCGGCGTGTAGGGATCGACGTCGGGCCCGAGGTCGCTGAAGAGGCGCTCGTTCAGGAGCGTGAGCAGCTGTTGCGGCGGCATGAAGGCGTGGACCTTCGCGATCAGCGATTTCTCGGCGGGGGTGAAGTCGCGCACACCTTTCGCGCTGGGGCGGCTGGGCGTCGCGGGCGAGAGGACGTCGACCGGGTCGGCCAGGCGAATGCCGAGCCGGCGCGCCTCGGGGCGAACCTTGCAGGAGCTGCAGAGCTCAGCGACGACGTCGTCCTCCTCATCTTCGGACAGGGCGCAGCGGCAGAGCCGGCACTTGATCCGCGCGGTGGCCAGGTTGGTGCTCATAGGTCGCTCCCGAATCGGTCGTAGGGTCCGCCGTCAGCGGTAGGTGGCCAGCAGGCACAGCTCGCCCCGGTCCAGGCGCTTGAGCGCGATCGCCGAGCAATGATCCATCACCGCATCGATGAGCGTCTGCGTCGGGCCGTGATAGAGATGGCTGAACTGTTGCCAGAGCGCTGTGCGATCCTTGTGCGATTGCACGTCGACGCCGGCGAGCTGCTCGACTTCTCCGATGGAGCCCAGGTGGCAGCCGGCGGCTCGAGCCCGCTCATCGAGTTGAAGCCGGGGCCGCACTGCGGCGCGCGCGGGCTTCTTGGTTGTCCTGCTTGTCGCTCGCATGGTTCTCCCTTGTCTGATGGCTCAGGTTGCGTCCGATGCGGTGGCCATAGCGCCGGCGCACCGGTGCTTCAGCCGCCAAGTGAAAACGAAGTTGCCGGGGTGGCGCACGCGGCGGAAGTCCCCCTCGCTCAAGGCGCGGCGCAGGTAGGCGGCGCCATCCTCGAACGGCAGGCGCGCCGGCGCTCCCATCGCGACCAGCTGCCGCGTCGCGTAGTCGGCGCCCTGTTCTGCGCGGCGGATCTTCGAGAGGGCGCGCTCGCTCACGCAGCGACCGTCACGCGCGAGGATCAAGGTGCGCGGCGACGACGTGCCGGCGAAGCGGCCGTTGTGGGCCTTGTAGATCGTTCCGATATGACCTCGTTTGACGACCCGGCCGTCCGCGTCGGTGCGTTCGACCGGATCGCAGTACGACAGCACGCCGTCGACGTGCGGCATCCGATTGCGTAGGTGGCGGAAGGCGCGGCCGAGCATGAAGGTCTCGCCATTGCCCGGCACGCTGTCCGACAGCACCAGGCGGCCGATCTCCACGCCTGCTCGAGGCGACAGGCCGTTGAGCCAGGCCGGAATCGAGGCCTCTTGCACCGGCACCGAGAACACGAGGACGCCGGCAAGCTGCTCGGCGTGAAACCGCGACGCCTTGGCGAAGAGGCCGAGGGTCAACTGCGCGGCCGGCATCGTCCCGCTGTAGTGGTGCGCCTGGACGAAGCGCTTTGCGTCGCCGAAGGCGATCGGCGCCACCTGGTGCCGCGCGACGTCGATCAGCTCGCCGGCGGGGCGATAGCTCGCCCGGCGATGGCGCCAGCGCTGGCACGAGGTGAAGGAGAGCTGCAGCTGCTCCACGACCGCTCCGTCAGCCCACCATCGCGGACGCTTCGCCGCGGAGCTCGCGATCGCGTGCTCCGGCGGCCATCTCGGGATGCAGGGTCTTGGCCTGCTCGATGAGCCGGATGAGATCTGCGGGGGTGCCAATCAGGTGGCTGGGCGGAATGGCCGCCAGTCTCACGCTGATGCTCCAGGCGGCCTCCTGGGCCGCGGCGCGCCTCATCTCGGCACGATCCAGGAAGTTGCGGTAGATGCCGATCGCCGAGGAGCCCATGAAGCCTACCTGCTGTGCCAACAGGCCCATCACGCCGAGCCGGCCCGCCAGCGCGATGTAGACGAGGTTGGCGGCGAAAAACGCGAGCCACCCATACCGCGAGATCCGCAGCCGGAATGCGAGGGTGTACGCCCCGATGAGGCCGAGCGCGCTACCGCTCCAGTCGAGGATCTGCAGCAGGGGAGTCATTTCGACGGCCATGCGCCCCTCACTGCTCAGCGGGGCCGAGGACGTCGGCGCCGTCGCGCGGCTGGAGATCCGCGAGCGCGGTGAGGAAGTGCAGAGCCATGGCGCATCCGATCCATCGGTTTTGATGGACTCGATTGTGGTACGCAATGGGACTTACGTCAACGACGTTTTCGCGGCTTCTTTGTCGCTCGATCGGCGACGAGCTGCTCGATCGCGGCGCGCGCGAGCGCGGGCATTCTTCGGTGGCTCGGGGACGTGTCCGGAAGCAGCCAGTTCTTCATCGCCCGCGCGGTCACGTCGATCTGCTGGGCGAGCTCGGGCATGGTCGTGCCGAGCGCTTCCATTGCCTTTCGCAGGTACGCCTGCTGCGAGGGCGGGGGCGCCGCGCGCGGTGCGTTCAGCAGCCCTTCGACCGCACGCCTGGCGAGTGCCGGCATGGCTCGGTGACCCGACGAGTCGTCAGGCAGTCGATAGCACTTGAGCGCCCTTGGGGCGATCCCAGCGCGTACCGCCAGCGAGTCCCAGTCGAGGTCGAGCGCCTCCTTCGCGCTGCGAAGGAAGTCTTGTTGGGACTGGGGGTCGGCCGGCCTCATTGCGTACCATCATAGCGCCGCCTACACTGCGCCGGCCGCGCGACCGGGGCCGGTGCTGGCTCACCCAGTGAGCCGTTGCGGTTCCATGATGACGCGGCGGTCGTCCCGACCGCGGACTTTGCCGCAAAGGAACTTCATGTCAGGGCATCGCTCGTCACGCGTCGCCGTTGGTGCGCCAGTGCCGCTGCAGGGTCAGCAGCTGATTCGGCTCGAGACGGTCACGCGCTACTACCTCTGTGCCATCCAACTAGACCTCTTCGGCGGATGGGAGCTCTGGCGGGCGTGGGGCGCGAAAGGCTCAAGGCTCGGTAATTCGATGCGGTGTCCCGCGGCGGACGTGGATCATGCTGAACAGATGCTGGCGGAGGTACTGGACGTGCGCGTCGCGCATGGGTACCGGCAGGTCCTCGTCGGGTCGACGTAGTGCCCGCTGTGAGTGCGAAAGCCTGCTGCCTTGGCGAGCGCGCATCCGGTAGCCCGTCAGCGGATTGCATTAGGATGTGTTCATGCACACACCCAGCAACAATGAGCGACTTCGCGCGCTGGTGGAGGCCTCGGGACTTTCGCATGCCGCTGCGCGCGAAGTCTTCAATCGTGGGCTAGGGGCACGCGGCTACTCGTACAGCCACTGGCGAGCCTTCTTCGTCGACCCGGCCAGCCCTCGCTTCAGAGCCCTCAGAGACGACATGCTCCAGCACGCCGAGAAGAACTTCGGCAAGCCAAAAGCGATTGCTTGATGATGTGTTCAAGAACACATATAGTCAGCTCACAACGAATCATCCAGGGACGCGATGACCGATCAACTTGAAGCCGTGAAAGAGCGCATCAAGCGCGATGTGCTTCCGGCACTCTTCATCGACCCGGATCGCATCGGCGCTTACGGACAGGCGACGGCGGGGGCAGACAAGGACGGCGTGTCGAGGATCGATCCGATGGCCGAGCTGAGCGCACTGCTCGAGGAGGCGCCGGTGACCCGGCTCGCGAGCCTTCTCGGCGACATCGTCACGAAGTTGGCCGAGGCGGATCCGAAGAAGCTGACGAAGCAGCCGACGCGCATTCAACGGTTCCTGGGTGCCGGCGTCGAAGTTCGGGTGCGGTATCAGGCCGCACGCGCGACGCTCGATACCATGATCGTGGACGCGGCGGTGCACGCGCAGTCCGTGCGCGACGCCGTGACCAAGCTCGATGCGCTCACGGCCTCGTACGGCTCCGAGGTGTTGACGCTGAGGGCGCACATCGACGCCGGGCGGGAATACCTTGCCGAGAACCCGGATGCGGGCAGGCCTCGCGCCGGCGGGAAGGACTTCGAAAACGTGCGTGAGCGATTCGCGCGCAAGCTCGCGAACATGGCCACGCTGTTCGCGTCTCACGAGATGAGCCAGACGCAGATGGCACTGACCAGGGCACAGGCCGTGGACATGCTCGATCGCTTCGACCAGACGACGACGGTGCTGGTCCCCGTGTGGCGCCAGCACACGCTGGCGCTCGCTTCGTCCAAGAACCTCGACCCGATGATGCTCAAGAGTGCGACCAAGGCGCACGAAGCGCTCATGCGCAGCCTGTCGGACAGCCTGGCGGAACTAAGCTAACCAACCAGTTCAGGGGAAATCAGAGTGACCATGACGACCAACAGCACGACGTCGACCTTGGCAATCACGAGCCACGCCGGTGACGAAGCGATGGCAGGCCTCCCGGCAATGCTTGACGAGAAGAGCCTCGCTGAGCTGGGCCTCTCGAGCGACGACATCGCGGAGGTGCAGCAGGTCGCGTTGCAGATCCGCGCCGGCGACTCCACATCGGTGTCCGCGTTTGGACGCGACGCCGCCAACAAGACAGCGAGCTATGCGGACGACATGCTGTCCCAGGTGCGCAACAGTGACCTCGAGGACGGTGGCAAGAAGCTGTCTCAGGTGGTCACGCTCGTGCAGGCGCTGAACATGGGGCCGCTGTCGAAGCGCCGTTCGCGCCTCCCATTCATCGGGCCGGTGATCGACCGCTTCACGCTGTCCGCGAAAAAGATGGGAGGCCAGTTTGAATCGACGAAGACCCAGGTCGACCACCTGGTGCATGAGATCGAGGAGACACAGGACAACCTCCGTGCGCGGAACAAGACGCTCGAGGCGATGTTCCAGGCTGTGCAGGAGGAGCACCATTCGCTCGGCGTGCACATCGCGGCAGGCAAGGTGCGCCTGGTGCAACTTCGCGCCGAGGCCTCGGCAAAGCGCCCGAAGGCGAATTCGCCCGTCCAGGTGCAGGAGGTCGCCGACTTGGATGCGATGGCTGAAGCGCTGGACTTGCGCATCGCCAACCTGCAGGCGATGCAACAGTCGGCGCTGCAAACGCTGCCTCAGGTGCGCATCGTCCAGCGCAACAACGACGTGCTCACGGACAAGTTCGACACGATCCGGCAGGTGACTGTGCCGGCTTGGAAGCGCCAGTTCGCGCTCGCGTTGGGGTTGAACGAGCAGCGCAACACCGTGGAGGTCGCGCAGAAGATCGACGACGCAACGAACGCGCTGCTGCGCGGGAACGCGGAACTGCTGTACAAGAACTCGGTGGACGCCGCCAAGGCGAACCAGCGCCTGGTCATCGACATCGACACGCTGCAGGACGTCCAGAACCGCCTCATCGAGACGGTGCAAGACGTTGTGAAGATCCAGCAGGAAGGGGCACGGGCGCGCGCCGACGTCGAGCGTCAGCTCGGGAGCATGCGCGACGAGCTGCGAGCCCGGCTGACAAATGCGGCCGGTGCGAAACTCGCGAACGAAACGGTCGGCGGCAAGGAACTCGTGCAGTGAGCGGCGCGTCGACCAAGACAGCGGTCGGCGCCGTCGAATTCGCCGCGGCCCTCGCTCCAATCCCGCTGCCGAAGGCCGTCGACGACGAGCTGGTCACGCTCGCGGCACGCGGGGAGGCGGTTCGCCGCAACGGAAATCGGCTGTTGCTCGGCGCTGGCGTTGGCGCCGTCCTCGCCGCGGGCGCTTTCGCGCTCGCGCACTGGCTGCGTGTCGATCCGACCGTCTCGAGCGTCCGCGTCCCCGACGAACTGCTGAGCCTGTTCTCAGATGCCGTCCTCACAGCCGGCGGTTCGAGAAGCTTCGGCGGCGGCGTCGAATCGCTCGCGAGCGGCATCGGCGGGACGTTTAGCACGGTCGGCTACATGATGGCGCTCATGTCCTTCGCATTGGCGGGGTTCAAGGTCTGGGCGCAGCAAAGCTTCTCCAGAGTGCTTCCGTTACTCATCGGTGGCGCGATGGCTGGAATGGCTCCAGCGATCCTGGGAGTGGTTCTCGGTACCGGGGGCGAGGAGCCGCCGGTGGAAGACCTGGGGCAGAGTCCGCGCGTCGCCTTTCAGCAACTCGTCGATCGCCTCGACGTCGACGCTATGCGGACGACGCTCGTGGGTGTTCAGGCGACCGATCGCACGCGCTACCTGAGCGCCTACGTCCTGGCCCAAGGTGCCGTCGCGAAATCGGAGAAGGATGGCAAGACACTGAGCACGGCGCAACGCCGGGTTCTTGCCGACGACGTGCGCCTGGTGGATACGGCGCCGGGCGGGCTTGGAACACTGCTGGACGCCCAGAGGGTGTATGCAATCGATGTCGCCACTTCCGGCAAGGCTACGAGCCCCGTGTCGCTTGGGTACTTCGAGCGTGCAACGGCAAATCATGTGCGCGCCGACAGGATCGGCACTTTGTTCTTGAGCGTTGCCGGGCTACTTGGCCTTGCCGGCGCAGCACTTGGGGCGGCAAGTTTCCGCATCCGGCGCCGAGTGAGTGCACTTCACGGCCTGCTGCGCCGAGCAGAGCCCGTGCGCGAAGCCGCGCGGGCGGGGCAGAATCCCGAGTCGGTGATTGACGGCGATCAACTTGCGACGCGCCTCAGCTCGTTTTCCAAGCCGGCTCGCCGAGCCGCCCGAACTTCGGAGCGGGAGGGTCGGCGATGACCGAGGATCTGGGTCGCTACTCTCCGGTGGTGGCAGTCAACGTGCTCGACGAGTTGGTTCGTGGCTCCGAGCCGAGCGCGCAGAACGTGTTGCGAGCGGCGATCGCCCTGGCTCTGCATGGCGCCGACAGGCCCGAGGCGGCCGCGGCGTTGTGCGACCTCGAACAGTTGGTTCTCGCCGGTCAGAAACTCGACGCGGTAGCGCTCGAACGCGCTGCGCGGGTTGCGAGCGCACTGCGTCACGTCGTCGGAATTCACTGAGAGGTGAGGGGGCCATGTGCAACAAGTACGAACCTGTGCAGTACGAGCTCTGGCCGATCATGGGCGTCGAGGCCCCGGTTCAGCCCTACAAGCTCGCGCTCGGGCCGTGGGGGCACGGTCCCTTCATTCGGCCCGTTGAAGGGCGCCTTCAGGCGTTTGTTGGCCAGTGGGCGATGGTCGCTCCTGGGGCACGGGAGGCAGCGCCGCGCTCGCGCGTGCCGATGACCAACAACGCTCGCCTCGAGACGATCGACGAGAAGAAGACCTTCAGCGGTCCATGGGCGCGCGGCCAGCGATGCCTCATCCCCGCACGGAGCTATGACGAGCCGAGGTATGACGACGGCCGCACTAACGTGTGGTGGCGAATGCGTCCGCGCAACGCGCCCTACTGGATGATGGCGGGCATCTGGAGCGAGTGGATCGATCCCCGCACGGGCGAGGTTCTGCCCAACTTTTCGATGGTTACGGTCAACTGCGATACGCATCCGTTGCTGCGACTCATGCACAAGCCGGATACGTCCCGTCCTGAGCACATGCAGGACAAGCGAGCCGTGGTTGCTCTCTCGGCTGATCGCTGGGAGGCATGGCTTTTCGGGCCGGTCGACCGGGCGAAGGCGCTCTGCACCCTGCCTGACGAAGGCGAGTTTGACGCCGGCCCAGCGCTCATGCCGGCGAAACCTGAACACTGAAGGAGGTGTCATGCAAATCGCGCACTGCATCGGCTGCGGGTGCCATGACTACGCCGCCTGTCATGACGAGGCGACCGGCGGACCGTGTAGTTGGCTTGCGGTCGACTACGCGGCAAGGGTCGGTGTCTGCTCGGCATGCCCGGACGAACTCGAGCGCTGGCGACAAGGCGATCGCGAGCTCGCGGTGCCCGTCGACCTTCACGGGGACCACCCGAGATGAGCGACCATCTGCTACACCTCGCGGACCTGTATCGTGCGCTCGAGCGATGCATGGCCGCCCATCCACCCAACGGCACGGATCATCATCTTCATCCTGACGCCAATGCACTGGCCGATCTCTGGGCGCCAATGCATCTCGGAAGGCTGGAGAGCATGCCGCTTGAGGCCGTCGCTCCGCACGTACGTGAAGCGTATGGCCGCTGGGCGGTTGTCGCTGAACTCTGAACTTTGTTCACTGAGTTTTGAGCTCACCCGTGGCTGTAGCCCCGTCTTCCATCATCGAAGTCGGAACTGTCCGCCGCTGTTTCAAGCGGCTCTGCCAAAGGACGACTGGACACCCAATGAGCGTCAGCTATTACCTGTACTGTCCCGACACCAAGCAGGCGATTCACGTCGCGGAAGGATCCAGTGGTTGGTTTCGAGGCGCGGACGAACCATCGGCCCTTGGCGCGTTCTGTGTCGCCCACAAGGGGAAGGCGCTGTTCTCGAGTGACTCCGACGGCTTCGAGGACTTCATGGACTACGAAGTTTGGACGGCGGAGGGGGCCCAAGCCGCTTTCACCGCCTTAGTCGGGTATTCGTTGCCGGGTTATGCCCCGTGAGTGGAAGGGCCAAGCGGGGCTCGGGACGTGACGATCGACGCCATTCGAAAGAGCGCAAGCTGGACCACCAGTGAGCCAGACCTTGCGCAACTTCCCGTCGAGCTTCGCGAGCGCTGGCCGCTAGCGCATGAGCGGGCTACAGCAAAGGTTCTGAAGGCTTCCGCGCCGTCCCCAGCCGCCGCCTCGCTGCTCGGTGCTGCGCAACGTGCAAGCTCCGTCCGGCAGCGTGTCATCTGGCTGCACCGCTTCGCGTCGGCTTGGATCGCCCCCCTCGCCGCTGTCGGAGCGTGTCATCGCGGCTGTGCCCACTGTTGCCATTTGCCCGTTGCGATCACGTCTGCCGAGGCTCGTCTCATCGAGCGCGCGTCGGGCCGAATCGCGGCTCACCCACCAGCTGCTCGACGAGTCTCGGAACTCGCCAGCGAGGCCGCGTTGGAAGGTGCCCGCGAACTTACTAACCGCAGCGCCAGTAAGCCATGTCCGTTTCTCGTCGACCGCGAATGCTCGATCTACGAGGCGCGGCCGGCGTCATGCCGTCTGCATGTTTCCTTGGATGACGATAACCTCCTGTGTCGCCTTGTCGATGGTCTGCAGGTACCGGTCCCATACGTTGACTCGCGTATGGTCTACGCCATCACCCTGGCAGCGCAGGCAGCGGAGTTGATCGGTGATATCCGCGACTTCTTCCCCGAGGAGCCGGCGCCTTCCAGCTGACACAGACCAGGCTGATTGGGGGCGAGCCGGCAGGCCGTCCCACAACGCCTGGCCAGCGGAGATCTCGAGCAGCTGCTGGGTGCAGCGCGCGATTGGCGCCGGCGCCGCGGCCGCAGGGCGCCCCCGCAGGCGGTCGGCGTGGCCGTCGACGTCCTCGCGCAGCTCGAGGCCGGCGCGGGCGCCCCAGCGGGCCGCCAGGCCCCTCCGCGGGCCTGCGCCTGGTCGTCGGAGATCTCGAGCAGCTGCGTAAGCGAGGGCCCTGGGCCCTCTTGACTCCGATCAGAGCGTGATCTCGGCAAGCCTGTCGTTGGCCGCAATGGAGTCGAAGAACTTCGGATCCCAGTTCTCCACGCCGATCCACTCGGCAAGGTTCTCGTGTTCGGGGTCGTTCGCGTCGGCCATGACCCGCACGAAGTCCGCGTAGCCAGGGACACCTCCGCAGTCTTCCGGAGGCGTCGCGCACGCTCCGCCGACGCAGAACGGCAGCGTGAACAACGGATCGGCCGCGAGCGTCTTCTCGACCTGGATGCGGTGATCCCAGTAGTCCCCGAAGTCGTAGACATAGCTCAGCGTCGACCTGCGCAAGGCGGTGGTCAGCCGCGTGTTCTCGCTGCTAACTGAGCCTGGCTCGTCGAAGTCGGGATCGGGCGTTCCGTAGCGTTCGCCGTCGCCCGCGATGAACTCGTGCAGATGCGCGTGCCCCCAACCGAAGGCAGCCTGGATCACCCAATGCAGCTTCTGCAGCGTGATCGTCTCGGGCACCAGCACGCGTCGCCACACCTTGGGCTTCGTGCCGCGCAGTTCGATGTGCAGTTGCAGGATCTTGGGTGCCGCCTTGATCCGGGTTACCTTGGTCGCCATGCTCAAGCTGCTTGTCGTTGTGCCTCGACGCGTGCGCCGAGGTTCCACGGCAGCAGCTCGTCGATGCGGTTGATGGGATGGTCTGCGATGCGTTCGAACACGTCGCGCAGGTAAGCCTCGGGATCAAGCCCGTTGAGCTTGGCCGTCTCCACGAGGCTGTAGATTGCCGCAGCGCGCTCGCCGCCAGCGTCCGAGCCCATGAACAGGTAGTTCTTGCGCCCCAGGCTCACGCCGCGCAGCGCGCGCTCGGCCGCATTGTTGTCGATCTCGATGCGACCGTCGTCGCGGTAGCGCGTCAACGCCCGCCAACGCGCGAGTGCGTAGCCGATCGCCGAGGCGAGCTCGGACTTGGCCGACACCCGTCCCACCAGTCCACTGAGCCAGGCATGCAGCTCGTCGAGCAACGGCCCGGCGCGTGCCTGGCGTTGTCGCCGGCGCTCCTCGGCCGGCTGGCCGCGGATGTCCGCTTCGATCGCGTACAACGCCGCGATGCGTTGCAAGGCCTGCTCTGCAACCGTGCCGGGCGTTCGCCCGAGGCGCTCGTGCAGATCCCAGAAGCCGCGCCGTGCATGCGCCCAGCACGCGGCTTCGACGACGCGTCCGGTCTCGTACAACTTGCCCCAGCCGCCATAGGCGTCGGCCTGCAGCACGCCCTTGAAGGATTTGAGGTGCCGCTGCGGATGCTCGCCCTTGCGATCCGGCGAGTACTGGAACCAGACCGCCGGCGCGTCATCGCTCGCGGCGGCGCGGTCGTCGCGCACGTAGACCCACAGGCGTCCTGTCTTCGTCCGACCGCGCCCGGGATCGAGCACGCCGACGGGCGTGTCGTCGGCATGCACCTTGGCGCCAGCCAGCGTGTAGCGGCCGAGTGCGGCCACCAGCGGGTCGAGCAGTTCGTCGCCATGATCGATCCAGCCCGCCATCGTCGAGCGGTCGATGTGCACGTGCTCGCGCGCGTAGATCCCGCTCTGCCGGTACAAGGGAAGATGGTCGCAGTACTTCGCGACCATGACGTGCGCGAGCAGCCCCGGGCCTGCCAGGCCGCGCGCGATCGGCCGGCTTGGCGCAGCCGCCTGGAAGATCGTCTCGCACGTCGTGCATGCCAGCTTCGGGCGCACATGGCGGATCACCTTGAAGCGCGCGGGAACGTATTCGAGTTGTTCCGAGACGTCCTGGCCGATCAATCGAAGGCGACCGCCACAGCCCGTGCAGCCGCACGCTTGGCCGTTCGCATCGTGATGCGCCGCAGTCGTCTCGGGCCGATTCACGCGCATGTCGCGCGGCAGATACGCT
>FTCZ01001873.1_pt1 | contig 40594 bp, 35 predicted proteins | sample 1658871 | NCBI WGS metagenome assembly FTCZ01 (sample SAMEA3914864, study PRJEB12502) | metagenome | biome: forest; material: soil | place: USA | collected 2012-03-12 | depth 0.3 m | reverse complement strand
TCGTCCGAGGTCAGGACCACGACGACATCGGCCCATTCCACGCCTTCAGCCACCGTCACGACTTCGAAGCCATCGGCCTCGGCCTTTGCCCGCGTTGCGGACGCCGGCTTCAGCGCCACGCGGATATCGGCGACACCGGAATCGCAAGAATTCAGGGCGTGCGTCCGTCCCTGGCTGCCGTAGCCGACGATCAGCAGCTTGCTTGCGCGGACGAGCGACAGGTCGCAGTCGTTATCGTGGTAGACGGGCAATGGCATCGGGGTCGGCCCTCAGGTATAGTGTCCAAGAATCGTTTCCCATATAAAGCGCGCACCATGTTTGACCATCCCGAATATCAGTACCTCAACCTGGTCCGCGACATCATCGACAACGGCATCAAGCGCGAAGACCGCACGGGTACGGGGACGCTGGGCCTGTTCGGCCGCCAGATCCGCTTCGACCTGTCAAAGGGTTTCCCGCTGCTGACCACCAAGAAGGTCCACTTCAAATCCATCGCGGTCGAGCTTCTGTGGTTCCTGCGCGGCGACACCAACATCCAGTACCTGCATGATCACGGCGTGAGCATCTGGGACGAATGGGCCGACGAGGACGGCAATCTCGGCCCTGTCTACGGCAAGCAGTGGCGGTCGTGGGCCGCCCCGGACGGCCGCGTCATCGACCAGATGCAAAACCTGGTGACCAACCTGAAGGCCAATCCCTATTCGCGCCGCCACGTCATTTCGGCGTGGAACCCGGCCGAGGTCGACGATATGGCCCTGCCGCCGTGTCACTGCCTGTTCCAGTTCTTCGTGGCTGATGGAAAACTCTCCTGCCAGCTCTATCAGCGCTCGGCCGACATCTTCCTGGGCGTACCGTTCAACATCGCGTCCTACGCGCTTTTGACCCACATGGTCGCCCAGGCCGTGGGGCTCGAGCCCGGAGACTTCGTCCACAGCTTCGGCGACGTCCATCTCTATCTGAATCACATGGAGCAGGCGCAGACGCAGCTGACCCGCGCGCCCATGGCCTTCCCGACGCTGAAACTGGCGCCGAAGACCGATCTTTTCGCCTTCGACTACGCCGACTTGGGCGTAGAGAATTATCAATCGCACGGGGCGCTCAAGGCGCCGGTGGCCGTATGATGGCGAAGGTCCGCCTGGCGCTCGTCGTCGCGATGAGCGAAAACCGGTGCATCGGCAAGGACGGAACGCTGCCCTGGCACATCCGTTCGGACTTGAAGCGCTTCAAGGAAATCACGCACTCCAAGCCCATCATCATGGGCTCGACGACGTGGGACTCGCTGCCGCGCAAGCCCCTGCCCGGGCGTCTCAACCTGGTCGTCAGCCGCGACGTCAGGTTCGAGGCCGAAGGCGGCATCGCCTGCGGTTCGCTGTTCGAGGCGCTCGACATCGCGCGCGAACATGCGGTCGAGGACGGTACGCCGGCGTCGAACGACCTCGAAATCTGCTGCATCGGCGGCGCCAACGTCTTCGGCCAGTTGCTGCCCCGGGCCAACCGGCTCTACGTCACCCACGTCCATGCCGATATCGACGGCGACACCTTCTTCCCCGAGATCGATGCGGCGGTGTGGGCCGTCACCAGCGAGGAAGAGCTTCCCAAGGGCGAGCACGACGACTATGCCTGTACGCTGAAGGTCTACGACCGCAGATAAGGAGCGACGGGTATGCGAAGGCTTTGGCTTCTGGTCGTCGTCCTTGCGTTCCCCCTCTCCCGCCCGGCCGGTGCGGAACCTTCCGCCTTCACGCTGCATAAACCCATCGCCTGCACGATCGGCCGGGACTGTTTCATCCAGCAATATCCCGACCATGATCCCGGCCCGGACGCGAAAGACCATCGCTGCGGCCCGGAGACCTATGACGGCCACGACGGAACGGACTTTCGCATTCCCGACAAGGCCGCCCAGGCGCGCGGCGTGACGGTCCTGGCCGCCGCGCCCGGCATCGTCAAGGCGATCCGCGACGGCGTGCCCGACTTCGACGTTGGAACCTACGACAAGGCCAGGGTCAAGGACATCAACTGCGGCAACGCGGTCATCATCGATCACGCCGATGGCTGGCAGACCTGGTACTGCCATATGCGCAAAGGCTCGGTGCGCGTGAAGGCGGGCGATCGCATCGAAACCGGGCAGGCGCTGGGACTGGTCGGGCAATCGGGCGCGGCGGAATTTCCCCACCTGCACCTGACGGTCCGCCACGACGGCAAATGGGTCGATCCGTTCGCCGACGGCACGTCGTGCGGCCAGGGGCAATCCCTGTGGGCGGCCACCGACCGCGCCGAACTGGCCTATCGCGACGCAGACGTCCTCAATACCGGATTTGCCGGCGCGCCGATCACCGCCGACGACATCGAACGGGGCGGCATCGCCGCGCCCGGCCGGCAAAGCGCGGTCATGATCGCCTATGTCCGCGCCATCCATCTTCGCTTCGGCGATGTTCAGCACTTTGTCGTCAAGGGGCCGGACGGGCACACCCTGGTCGAATCGACATCGCCGCCGGCCGACCACGACAAGGCGCAAATTCAAATGTGGATCGGCAAAAAGCGTGGCTCTGGCGACTGGCCGGCCGGGACCTATTCGGCCACCTACATGGTGACGCGGTCCGGCCGGACGGTTCTGACAAAGACGTTCTCGATCAGGGAATAAAGCTTCCGACGCCCTGCTTGATCATGTTGCCGATCAGCGAGTTCTTTTTCTTCTTGCCCTGGTCGCCCGTCTGTTGTGACGACTGGGAATCCGGCGTCGCCTTATCGTGCGCCCCCATGCCCGCGCCCTGGCCCAGGTCGCGGCCCAGCATGCCGCCGGTCGCCGAGCGATAGCGGATCTTCGTTTCCCAATGGATATTCCACGCCACATTGGGATCGGCCGGACGCGCCGGATAGGACAGCGTCGTGTCGCCGCCATAGGCCGTGATGCCGTACATCAGGCCTTGCGCCGACGACACGACCTCGGCCGGCACGGTGCACGATGTCGCCGTCCCCGGCAGCACCGTCTTCTGCGCGACCAGCGTGTCGAGGTCGCGCGCCGTCAGGTATTGCGGGGCAAGGCCCATCCACCCCGTCTGAGTCGCCGCCGACGTCCACATCACCACCGTATCCTGCCCACCGCCGACAGCGGTCACGACGAAGCCGCGGGCGCGGTCGATCGGGCTCCAGGCGAGCGGCACGGCGCCTTCGCCGTCGCGGCTGTTGCCCGAAACCTCGATCGGCGCCAGGAAGTCCTGGCCCTGGTCGAGATTGAAGGCGATATCCGGGCTGTAGTTGGCCTTGACGGCGTGCGCGCCGACCATTGAGCTTGCGCCGTCGAAATTCATGCTGCCGTTTTGCTTGCCGTTCGGCCACTCGCCATAGCTCTTCCAGGTCGAGGGCGACGGCGGCGTGACGTTTTCCAGCGCGATGGTCTGCGGCACCATCTGCTTCATCATCTGCATGCGCGCAGCCGGATCGGTCAGCTTCGACAGGTCGATCACCACCGGCTGGTTTTTCGGCGCATGCTCCGCGCAGCCCCAATAGATCAGGATCCTGCCCTTCGGCGCTTCGTAGCGGTCGGGCGTCGACGGCGAGGTGTCCCGTTCAGGCGTATAGGAAACCGGCTTGGCTTGCTTCCAGTCGAGCGGCAGGTCCTTTGCGCCGTTGAGCGCCACCGGCGGCAGATGGTCGCCCTCCAGCGCGCCTTGCGCGGCCTGGCTGGATCCCAGCCGCAATGTCAGGCTGTGGCTGACCGTATCGCGCCCTTCATCATGTTCATGATCTGCCCCATCGACGGCTTCGCGCCCATGCCGCCCAGCGTCATGCCCGACGCCGTCGTCGTGTCGATCCAGTAGACGGCGACCGGGCCAGTCACCACTTGCTTTTTATCGGCCCTGGCCGGTGCCGGCTTCGTCACGGCGACCGCGGCTCCGGCCACGCCGAGGGCGAGGAGCGCGCAGGCCGCGCCCATGAGATGAATACGCATGATGAAGCCTCCCCAGGCTGAAATGCAGGTTTGAAAAGCTGAACTAAAGGAATAGGCCGACCATACGCCCATATGGCGCCTTGGCAATACGAAGTTTCGCCTTCGGCGCGAAGCGGAGAGTGCTGTTACAAAATCGCAATTCCGCCGAGAATCGCTCTGGTATTTGCCACAAACCGGGCCTAAAGCGCATGCCTTGACGATAGTGCCGGGGCGTTCCGCATATGCAAAAGCCAGTCTTCTACGATCCGTCCGGAAAGCGAAAAAAGGCCAGCCTGATCGGCCTGATCGTGCTGATCTGCGCCGGCGTCGCGCTGTTCGTCGGCCTTCTGGCGTCGATCCTCTATGTACCGGTCCCCAAGGGGCTGGACCTGCATATGGAATACCCCAAGCCGCAGGCCTCGACCATGAAGGTCAACCACGCCAATCCGCGACGGCGGCCGATCGCCGTGCGCGCCGGCCATTCCACCGTGCAGCAGACCCTGGCCGGCTTCTATCTGCCCGGTGACGACTCCTCGATGATGTCGCTGCAAAAGCACGTCAACGACCTCGATATGGTCGTGCCGGCCCTGGCCTATGTCGGAGGCGCGAACAACCAGTTCCTGTACATGGCCGACAATCAGTTCAAGTACGTCCTGCAGAATGCCCAGCACAAGCCGGGCGTCCTGATCATGGTCCAGAACATCCAGGGCGGCGCCTGGCAGAGCGAAAACACGGCGAAGCTGGTGGCCAGCCCCGCGGCGCGCGCCAAGCTGATCGGCGAGATCGCCAACATGCTGACCGCCGAAAAGGCGCAGGGCGTCGTCTTCGACTTCGAGGTGATGCCCGACACTTCGCTGAACAACTACCTGGTCTTCCTCCGCGAAGCACACGCCTATCTGTCGGCGAAGGGCTTTCTCGTGACCATGACGGCGCCGGTCGATACCGAAACCTGGAATCTCAAGGCCTTTTCGGCAGTGGCCGACAAGATGTTCCTGATGATCTACGACCAGCATTCGGCCGTCGACGCACCGGGGCCGATCGCGGCGCAATCCTGGTTCGAGGAGCGCCTGGCCTGGGCGCTAAAGCACGTCCCCGCGGCCAAGGCCATCGTCTGCATCGGTAACTACGCTTATGACTGGCACGAGGTCGACGGAAAGATGAAAGGCGAGCCTTTGACCGTCGCCGAGGCCTGGCGCTATGTCCGCGAATCGAGCACCGCGATCCAGTTCGACCCGGTTTCGGGCAATCCGTACTTCATGTACGACGAGAACGATGTCCACCATCAGGTCTGGATGCTCGACGCCGTCACGGCCTGGAACCAGCTGCGCGCCATCGACGCCACCGACGCATCCGGCGTCGCCCTGTGGCGGCTGGGCTCCGAGGATTCGACGGTCTGGCGCGCCTTCCACCACTTCGAGACCACCGATCTGCCCGACCTGGACAAGCTGACGGCGGTCGGCGAGAACCAGGCGGTCGGCAATGGTGAAGTCATCAATATCGAGTCGACGCCGACAGACGGCCGCCGCGTCGTAACCTTCGACAAGTACCGCGTGGCGCAGAACGAGGTCTATCAGTCCTTCCCCACGCCCTATATCACCCGCCGCACCGGCTACCAGCCCGGCAAGATCGCCCTGACCTTCGACGACGGCCCCGACGGCCGCTGGACACCGGAGATCCTGAAGATCCTCGAGCGCGAACATGTGCCCGCCACCTTCTTCGTCATCGGCGAGAAGGCGATCGCGCACCCCAACCTGCTCAACCGCATGATCGCCGACGGTGACATCATCGGCAACCACTCGTACAGCCACCCGGACATGTCGAAGATTTCGGACTGGCAGATCCGCTTCGAGCTCAATACCACCCAGCGCATCGTCGAAGCCTATACGGGCCGCTCGATGCGCCTGATGCGCAACCCGCTGTTCGGCGACGCCGAGCCCACAACCTTCGACGAACTGCACCCGGCGCTGATCGCGCAGCAACTCGGCTACACCAATGTCGGCCTGCACGTCGATTCGGAGGACTGGCAGAAGCCCGGCGTGCCCAAGATCATCAGCAACGTTCTGGACGGCGTCCAGGAAGGCGTCGCCAGCGAGGCCAGCGACCACTGCCGCGACGAGCCCGACGACTGCCGTTCAGGCTCGATCGTCCTGCTGCACGATTCGGGCGGCGTACGCGCCGAAACCATCGCGGCGTTGCCGACCATCATTCACGAGCTCAAGGCCAGGGGCTTCCAGTTCGTCACGGTCGGCGACCTGGTCGGCCTGAAACCGGAACAGGTCATGCCGACGCTCAGCGGCGGCGAACTGGCCGAGGTCCGTTTCGACGTCGGTATCTTCATGGCGCTGGCCTGGCTGGCCGAGGCGCTGAAATGGCTGTTCATCGTCGCCATCGTCCTCGGCATCACGCGCGCCCTGATCCTGTCCGCCCTGGCCATCTACGCCGAATACAGCGGCCACATGGACCCGCCGGAGAAGGATGGCGGCATCGATCCCGAAGCGTTCGTCGCGTCGACCTTCGTCAGCGTCATCATCCCCGCCTATAACGAGGCCCGCGTCATCGAAGGCAGCATCCGCCGCGTGCTGGAAAGCACGGACGTCGAGATGGAGATCATCGTCGTCGACGACGGTTCGAAGGACGAGACAACGCCGATCGTCGCGAAAGCCTTCAAGCGCGACAAGCGCGTCAAGCTGATCACCCAGGCCAATGCCGGCAAGGCCGTCGCCGTCAATAACGGCATCGCGGCGGCGAAAGGCGAGATCATCATCGCGCTCGACGCCGACACGCAGTTCGAGCCCGAGACGATCGCGCGGTTGGTGCGCTGGTTCGTCCGCCCGGAAATCGGCGCCGTCGCCGGCAACGCCAAGGTCGGCAACCGCTTCAACTGGGTCACGCGCTGGCAGGGCGTCGAATACGTCACGGCGCAGAACCTGGAACGTTCGGCACTGGCCATGTTCGGCGCCATGATGGTCGTTCCCGGCGCCGTCGGCGCCTGGCGCCGCGCGGCCTTGAAAGAGGTCGGCGATTATCCGCACAATACGCTGGCCGAGGACCAGGACCTGACGATCGCCATCCAGCGCCGCGGCTGGAAGGTCGCCTACGACCAGCAAGCGGTCGCCTGGACCGAGGCGCCGGAATCGTTCGGCGCCCTGATGAAGCAGCGCTTCCGCTGGGCCTTCGGCACGCTGCAATGCCTGTGGAAGCACCAGCGCATCTTCAAGACGCACAAGCCGCGCGGTCTCGCCTTTATCGGCCTGCCGCAGGCCTGGCTGTTCCAGATCGGATTCTCGGTCATTTCGCCGATCATCGACTTCGCCCTGGTGGTCAATATCATCGCAACCTTCGTGCGCGTGCAGCAGCACGGCTGGGCGGCCAACGACACCGATATCGGGCGGATGCTGGTCTACTGGGTCGCCTTCCTGGCGATCGACGCCATCTGCGGCGCCATCGCCTACTGGCTGGAGCCGCGCGAAAAGTCATACCCGGTCTTCTGGCTCCTGTCGCAGCGCTTCGTCTACCGCCAGATCATGTACTACGTCGTGCTGAAGGCGCTCTATTCCGCCCTGCACGGCCTGCGCGTCGGCTGGGGCAAGCTCGAACGCTCGGGCCGCATCGATACGGCGTCGGTGCCGCACATGCCCGAGATCGAAAGCGAGCCGGACGAAGAGGACAACAAGGCGCCGGCGGCCGAGTAGTCGCCGCCGGGACCTTACGCAGGATTATGTTTCGCGATGAAGTCGACCGCGGCCTGCATCATTGTGACGCGCGCTGACGGGATCGATTCCCAGTGGTCCTGGCCCTTGTAGGTGATGAACTCGACCGGCTTGCCGGCCTTCTTCAGCGCGCTTTCCATGCGGCGGCTCTGGTCTATGGGCACGACGGTGTCGTCGGTGCCGTGGATCAGCAGGATCGGGCAATAGGCCTTGTCGGCCTGCCGGGCGGGCGAGGCGTCGTCCCAGGTCTTCTGGTCGCCGAACTGTTGCTTCCAGTAGCGCACCGTGCTGCTGTCGACCATTCCGCTGGAATCCTGCTTGAAGGAAACAAAGCTCTTGATATCCATGACGCCGGCGATGGCGACCGCGCAGCGGTAGACGCCCGGATCGAGCGTCGCTCCCGCCGCCGCGGCATAGCCGCCGTAGGAGGCGCCGAAGATGGCGACGCGCTTCGGATCGACCATGCCCTTTTGCACCAGATGGCGGACGCCGTCGCTGAGATCGGTCTGCATCTTGCGGCCCCACTGGCCGTAGCCGGCGGCGATGAAGGCTTCTCCGTAGCCTTCGGACCCGCGATAGTTCGGCTGCAGAACGGCATAGCCGCGCGAGGCGAAGACCTGGGCCTGCCAGTCGTAACCCAGCGTGTCTCGCGCCTCCGGCCCGCCGTGCGGCAGGACGATCAGCGGCAGGTTCTTCGCCTCGCGGAACGGCGGCAGGGTGAGATAGGCGTGGATATTGAGACCGTCGGACGCCTTGTAGTCGATGGCCTGCTTGGCGGTGATCCATTCCTCGGGCAGGTCGGGATAGTTGGCGGCGATCTCGACCTGATTGCCGTTCGAGAAGTCGATGAAGATGTAGCTGCCGGCGTCGCGGGCGCTTTCCGAATAGACGATCATCTTGCGCGGGTCTTCGGCGAAATCGAACATATAGGCGCGCGCGTCCGGCCCCATGACCTGCGGAAGGGCGTCGTTGAGCTTCTTCATCAGCGGGTCCGAATAGTCCTTCACGTACTGATCGTCGTAGCGCGAAAAACCGGACAGGCGCCAGGTCGTCGGATGGAAGAGCGGCGAATGGTTCTTGTCCCTGTTCTCCGTGTCGAGGGGCGGCCCGAGGACGCCGTCGGCCGAAATTTCGTGATAGGTCGAGGTCTCGCCATCGGCATAGGTCTCTATGACGACCGACTTGCCGTCGCGCCCCAGACCCAGAAGGCTGGAATAGCGGCCGTCTTCCTTTTTCTTGTAGATGACCTCGTAGCGGCTGTGGCCGGCCGCGCCCTTATTGTAGTAGACCAGCCAGGTCTTGCGGTCTTCGTCGTACTCGGAATAGGCCACTGGCTGGCCGTCCGGCGCCGTCAGGAAGCGCTCGGCGAACTGGCTGCCCGACATGATCTCGTGGCCATGGCTACTGTCGGCCGCGAAGCTGTAAAGATATCGGTCGAAGGGGTAGGTCCGTTTGAAATTGGAGGCGGTGACCCGATATTCGCCGTTCACATTGATGCGCCGGACATTGCCTTCGACGATATTGTAGAAGTCTTCCTCGCGCGAAAAGAAGTTGGTCATCTTCAGGGTCGAGAGATCGAGGCAGCTCGCGAGGAAAAGCTCGCTCTTGCTGGCGGCCAGTTCCGGCAGCGACGTCGTCATCGAATTGATGATAACGACGTGCGCGTTATCGGCCCACATGACGCTGCGCAACTTGCCGGCGCCGAGCCCCAGCCTCTTGGGCTTGTCCGCACCTATGTCGAAATAGATCAGGTAGTTCTCGTCGCCTTTCTGGTTGAGCAGGGCGACGCGCTTGCCGTCCGGCGACAGGGCGATATCCGATATCAGCGGTGAACGCGCATAGAGCTCCACCGTCGGACACGGAGTTTCCGGCTTGGCCGGCGCCTTGGCGTCCTCGGCCCGCGCGCCGAGGGCCAGCCCCCCGAAACCTACGCCAACCCCTGCCCCCGCCCCTGCGATCAGGGCACGGCGATTGAATGATGCGGTCATGGTATTCCCCCCTCTTACTTTAGCAACTTCGCCCGAACCCAACCTACGATGAACCGGCTTTGGCGGCAAGATGCCCTGCAAACTGGTTGCGGAACCATGTCATCTGACGCTTGGCGTAGTTGCGCGTCTTCTGCTGCGCCTGGGCCACCGCCTCATCCCGCGTCATACGGCCCTGAAGGTGCGCGACGCATTCCACAAGCCCCAGGACACGCATGACCGGCCATTCCGGCTGAAGCCCCCGCGCCATCAGGTCGCTGACCTCGTCGAGCGCCCCGTTCTTGATCATCAGGTCGAAGCGCCGGTCGCAGCGCTCATAGAGCCAGGCGCGGTCCGGGCTCAGGATTTCCAGCCGGTAGGCATTTTCCGGCAGGATGGGCGCCGTATCGTCCTGCCAGTCGCTTAAAGACCGGCCGGTCTCCAGCCAGACCTCCCAGGCGCGGCAAAGCCTTTGCCGGTCGTTTATCGCGATGCGCGCCTCGGCGCGCGGGTCGGCTTCCTTCAGGTTTTTACGAAACGTCTCTTCGCCTGAGGCGTCGAAATCGCCGCGCGCCCGCGTCCGCGCCGCCTCTCCGATTTCGGGGATTTCCGCCAGGCCGTGCACCAGACTGTTGAAATAGAGGCCGGTGCCGCCGGTGACGCAGACGGGTGTCCCGCCGTCCATCGCCGCGTCGAGAAAAGGCTTGGCCGCGCGCACCCATTCGCCGGCCGACCATGTGGCGTCGGGCGCCAGATGTCCGTACAGGACGTGCCGGGCGCGCACCGTGTCTTCGGCCGGCGGGCGCGCGGTCAGGATGGGCACGTCGGCATAGAGCTGCATCGAATCGGCATTGAGCACGATCCCGCCGGTCTTTTCCGCCCAGTCGAGCGCGATCGCCGACTTGCCGGACGCGGTCGGGCCGGCCAGCAGGACAATCGGAGGATCGGACGAAACAGGCATTTTTGTCTTTAAAGTGCTATGGGTTGCGCCTATGTGAGGCGCTTGAAACCCAATTAAGTTGCTGGAGCCTTTTCGTCCATGCCCGATTTGACCCGGGACACTGTCCTCGACACCCTCAACCGCATCTCCGACCCGCTGACGGGCCAGGGCCTGTCCGACGCCGGACTGGTCCGCGGACTGGTCGTGTCGCCGGACCGGGTGGGCTTCATGATCGAGGTGCCGCAGGACCAGGTGCCGAGCTACCAGGACGTCCGGTCGCAGGCCGAGGCCGTACTGGCGCGAATGCCGGGGGTGAAAAAGGCGCAGGTCGTTCTGACCGCCGAAGCCCCCGGCGCTCCCCCCAGACATGGATCCGGTGACGCACCGCGCGGGCCGGCCGCGAAGCTGTCCGATCGCGCCGTCAGCGACGGCAAGCCCAAGGCCCCCGTTGCTACGGCGCGCCCGGATCACGTCCGCCACGTCGTCGTCGTCGGATCGGGCAAGGGCGGGGTCGGCAAGTCCACCCTGTCGCTGGCCATCGCGCTGGGGCTCAAGGCGCAGGGTTTGCGCGTCGGCTTCCTCGACGCCGATATCTACGGCCCGTCGGCGCCTGTCATGCTGGGGCTTTCCACCCCGCCGTCCTTCGGCGAGGACAAGCGCATGGTCCCGCCCGAGGCTTTCGGCCTCAAGGTCAATTCGGTCGGCTTCCTGGTCGATCCCGATCAGGCGATGATCTGGCGGGGCCCCATGGCGTCGCAGGCGCTCACCCAATTATTGACCCAGACGCGCTGGGGGACGCCCGAAGAGCCGCTCGACGTCCTGGTCGTCGACCTGCCGCCCGGCACCGGCGACGTACAGTTGACCCTGACGCAGAAGACGCTGATCGATGGCGCCGTCGTCGTTTCGACGCCGCAGGAAATGGCCCTGTCCGACGCGCGTCGCGCCGTCACTTTATTCGAAAAAACGGGAATTAAAGTCCTGGGGGTCGTCGAGAATATGGCGTGGTTCGAAGCGCCGGACGGCAGCGAGATCGAGATTTTCGGCCGCGGCGGCGCCCGCGCCATGGCGGAAGCCCTGAAGGTGCCCTTCCTGGGCGAAGTGCCGCTCGACCCGGCCTTGCGCCGTGGTAGCGATACCGGCCAGCCGCTCACGGCCACCGAGCCGGAAGGGGCCGTCGCCCGACGTTTCGCCGCCATCGCCACCGCGATCGCCGAAGCGCTCAAGCCGTCCAACTAATTATTTGTACCGGCTGGCCAATTCATGGCATGACGCGGTTATGACATCGCTCGACAATCCCGCCCAGGCCTCGCGCCGCACGCGTCCTGCCCCGCCCGCCGGCCGCGCCTACCAGGGACGCATCCACGGCGCCCTGGCCTATCGTTTGGGCGTCGACATCCTCAACGGCGTGTACAAGTCCGGCGAGGTCCTGCCGAACGAGATCGAGGCCGCGGCCAAGCTGGCCATTTCGCGCTCGGCCTATCGCGAAGCCATGCGTATCCTCGCCGCCAAGGGCATGGTCGAAAGCCGGCCGAAGACAGGCACGCGCGTCACCGACCGCGCCAGCTGGAACCTGCTCGATCCCGAGGTCCTGGGCTGGATGTTCGACACCGAACCGTCGGAAAGCTTCATCGCGTCGCTGTTCGAGCTGCGCCTGATCACCGAGCCGGCCGCCGCCGAACTGGCGGCGCAGCGCCGCAGCGACGCCGAAATCGCCATCATGCGTGAGGCCCTGGTCACCATGAAGCAGGAAACACTGATGACCGAGGCCGGCCGCCGTGCCGACCTGACCTTCCACCGCACCCTGATCGTCGCCACGCGCAACGAGGCGCTGGTCAGCCTGTCGAGCTCGATCGAGGCCGCGGTCGCGTGGACGACGCGCTACAAGGCGCGCCACAACGCCCTGACGCGTGACCCGATCCCCGACCATGAGCGCGTGTGCGAGGCGATCGCCGCCGGCGACCCGGCCGCGGCGCGTGCCTGCATGGACACCCTGATCCGTATGGCTCACCAGGACACCCGCAGGGTGTCGGCGGGCTGACGCCTCCGGACCAGCGAAAAGTAAGCGATTTTTTGCGTAACCTTCGCCAATGACGGTCTGAGCCGCAAAGGCGATTGTAATCGATATCCTGCCCGCGATGTCACGTCGCGGACCGCGCGAAAATGTGCCGCGGCGGAAATTATCTGTTGTATCTTATTGTCTGACCATTTAACGCCCGGTATGTAGAGAGGGGCCGCGTTTCAACGAGCGGCGCCATTGATGGGAGAGAAAACGACCATGAAGACCAATAGGTCCATTCTGCTGAAAAGCGCGCTCGCCGTATCCGCGGTGGCCATGCTGACCCTCGCCGCCTGCTCGAAGCCTGCCGACAAGGCCGCGCCGGCCGCCGACGCCGTGACGGCGACGCGCGCCGACTGGGGTGCCCTGTCGGACGGTACGAAGGTCGAGGCCGTCGAGCTCAAGAACTCCAAGGGCGTCAGCGCCCGCATCATCACCTACGGCGCCACGCTCCAGGACGTCATGGTCCCCGACCGCGACGGCAAGGCCGGCGACGTCGTCATCGGCTACGATTCCATCGACGGCTATGAAAAGACCCCGAACTATACGGGCGTCACGGTCGGCCGCTACGCCAACCGCATCGCCAAGGGCACGTTCACGCTGGACGGCAAGGCATACACCCTGGCCATCAACAACAAGCCGAATGCGCTGCACGGCGGCCTCAAGGGCTTTGACAAGCACGTCTGGGCGGTCGAGGACGTGAAGTCGGGCGCCGACGCCGCGTCGGTGACGCTGAAGTACATCTCGCCGGACGGCGAGGAGGGCTATCCCGGCACGGTGACGACCGAAGTCACCTATACGCTGAATGAAAACAACGACCTGACGATCAGCTACAAGGCCACGACCGACAAGCCGACCGTCGTCAACCTGACCAACCACTCGTTGTTCAACCTGGGCGGCGTGCCGGTCACGCGCCCGGCGACCGACGCCTATGTCAAGATCGAATCGGACGCCATTCTGGCGGTCGACAAGACGCTGATCCCCTCGGGCGAACTGCCGGTCAAGGGCACGCCTTTCGACTTCACCACGCCGGGCCTGGTGTCAGACCGCATCAAGTCGAACCATCCGCAGATCGTCATCGGCAACCAGGGCATCGACCACAACTTCATCATCCGTGGCGGCCTGACCGCGACGCCGAAGCTGGCCGTGACCGTCGAGGACAAGGTTTCGGGCCGCGGCATGCAGATCTCGACGACCGAACCCGGCGTCCAGATGTACACCGGCAACTTCCTTGACGGCACCATCACCGGCAAGGGCGGCCAGAAGTTGGTCAAGTACCAGGCCATGGCCTTCGAGTCGCAGCACTATCCCGACAGCCCCAACCACCCGGCCTATCCGACCACGCGTCTGGATCCGGGTCAAACCTATACCCAGACCACCGTCCACCACTTCTACACCGTGAAGTAACCGCATCCGATGACTGCCTCCTCCAGAACACCCAAGGTTCCATTCCGCTCGCGCGCCTGGTTCGACAATCCCGCCAATGCCGACATGACGGCGCTCTATCTCGAGCGCTACCTGAACTTCGGGCTGTCTCTGGAGGAGCTTCAATCGGGCAAGCCGATCATCGGCATCGCCCAGACGGGTTCCGATCTCAGCCCGTGTAACCGCCACCACCTCGTGCTGGCCGACCGCGTCCGCGACGGCATCCGCGAAGCCGGCGGCATTCCGCTGGAATTCCCGGTCCACCCGATCCAGGAAACCGGCAAGCGTCCGACCGCAGGCCTAGACCGCAACCTGGCCTATATCGGTCTGGTCGAAGTCCTCTATGGTTATCCGCTCGACGCCGTGGTCCTGACCATCGGCTGCGACAAGACGACCCCGGCCTGCCTGATGGCGGCCGCGACCGTCAACATCCCGTCGATCGCGCTATCGGTCGGCCCCATGCTCAACGGCTGGTACAAGGGCGAGCGCACGGGTTCCGGCACCATCGTCTGGAAGGCGCGCGAGCTGCTGGCCGCCGGCGAGATCGACTATCAGGGTTTCATCAAGATCGTCGCCTCTTCGGCCCCGTCGACGGGCTACTGCAACACCATGGGCACGGCGACGACGATGAACAGCCTCGCCGAAGCGCTGGGCATGCAGCTGCCGGGCTCGGCCGCTATCCCCGCGCCGCACCGCGACCGCCAGGAAGTCGCGTATCTGACCGGCAAGCGCATCGTCGAGATGGCCTATGAGGACCTCAAGCCCTCGGACATCCTGACCAAGGACGCCTTCATCAACGCCATCCGCGTCAATTCCGCCATCGGCGGCTCGACCAACGCCCCCATCCACCTCAATGCCCTGGCGCGCCATATCGGCGTCGAGCTGAAGGTCGAGGAATGGCAGCAATACGGCGAGGAAATTCCGCTGCTGGTCAACCTGATGCCGGCCGGCGAATATCTCGGCGAGGACTACCACCACGCCGGCGGCGTCCCCGCCGTCGTGCGCCAGCTGATGGACCAGGGCCTGATCAAGGAAGACGCGCTGACCGTCACGGGCCAGTCGATCGGCGAAAACTGCAAGACCGCCACGATCGAAGACGAGAAGGTCATCCGTCCCTACGGCCAGCCGCTGAAGGAACGCGCCGGTTTCCGCGTGCTGTCGGGCAACCTGTTCGACTCGGCGGTCATGAAGGTCAGCGTCATCTCGCCGGAATTCCGCCAGCGCTACCTGGTGAACCCGGCCGACCCGGAAGCCTTCGAAGGCCGCGCCATCGTGTTCGACGGCCCCGAGGACTACCACCACCGTATCGACGACGAGAGCCTGGGCATCGACGAGCACTGCATCCTGTTCATGCGCGGCGCCGGCCCGATCGGCTATCCGGGCGCGGCCGAGGTCGTCAACATGCGGCCGCCGGCCTATCTCATCAAGAAGGGCGTCCACAGCCTCGCCTGCATCGGCGACGGCCGCCAGTCCGGCACGTCCGGCTCACCGTCGATCCTCAACGCTTCACCAGAAGCGGCTGCGGGTGGCAATCTCGCCTTGCTGCAAATGGGCGACCGCGTGCGCGTCGACCTCAACACCAACACGGTCAACCTGCTGATCAGCGACGAAGAGCTGAAAGGCCGCCGCGAGGCGCTGGAAGCCAAGGGCGGCTACCAATACCCGCAGAGCCAGACGCCGTGGCAGGCCATGCAGCGCCGCACCGTCGGCCAGATGGGCTCCGGCGCCTGCCTGGAAGACGCCGTCGAGTTCCAGCGCCTGGCGCAGACCATGGGCCTTCCTCGCGATAACCACTAGTCCGTTCCTCCTCCCCATGCTTTGCATGGGGAGGTGTCAGCGCAGCTGACGGAGGGGGCGAAGCTAAAGGAAGATACCCCTCCACCGCTTCGCGGTCCCCCTCCCCACGCTTCGCGTAGGGAGGAGATTTTTTGTTGGCGTACGCCTATTTACTCCCTACCTTCGCGGCATGTTCAACCGCCTCACGGAATTCGGCCACGCCACGGCGCGCGCCCTGAAGCTGCCCGATACCGCGACGGCGCCGTTTTGCCCCAGCGAGGTCCAGGGCGTCGTCGATATCGCCCCCAGAACCACGCCGCTCCGGCGCTTCCTCAGCTTTGCCGGCCCGGGTCTGCTGGTCGCCGTCGGCTATATGGACCCCGGCAACTGGGCGACCGACATCGCCGCCGGATCGCGGTTCGGCTACGGCCTCCTGTTCGTCGTCCTGCTGTCCGCCCTGGCCGCCATGCTGCTGCAGATCCTGGCGGCAAGGCTCGGCCTCATAGCCCGGCTCGACCTTGCCCAGGCCTGCCGCGCCCATTATCCGCGCGTCGTCAATCTCGGCCTGTGGGGCCTGGCGGAACTGGCCATCGTCGCCACCGACATCGCCGAGGTCCTGGGCGCCGCGCTCGCCTTCAAGCTGCTGTTCGGCTTGCCGCTCATGTGGGGTATCGTGCTGACCTCGCTCGACCTGCTGATCGTGCTTGGCCTCAAGGGACGCGGCTTCCGCCAGGTCGAGGCCATTATCCTGAGCCTCGTCACCACGATCGGCCTGTGCTTCCTCATCGAGCTCGTCCTGTCGAAGCCGTCGGGCGGCGGCATTCTGATGGGCGCCGTTCCCGATCTTGGCCGGCTCGGCGATCCGGAGGCCCTGTACCTGGCGATCGGTATCGTCGGCGCCACGGTCATGCCGCATAATCTTTACCTGCACAGCTCGATCGTGCAGACGCGTAAAGTCGAGGCCGGACTGCGCGGCACGCGCGAAGCCGTCGCCATGACGACGCTCGACACCGTCGTCTCGCTGGTCCTGGCCGCCTTCGTCAACGCCGCCATCCTCATCCTGGCGGCGTCGGCCTTCCACGCCCACGGCCATAACGCAGTCGCCGACATCGAGGACGCCAAGGCCCTGCTGTCGCCGCTGACCGGCGCGGCCGCGGCGGGCCTGTTGTTTGCCGTCGCGCTCTTCGCCTCGGGCCAGAGCTCAACCTTCACCGGGACGATCGCCGGCCAGGTCATCCTGGAAGGCTTTCTCGATATCAAAATTCCCTGCTGGCAAAGGCGCGTCATCACGCGCGTCCTGGCCATCGTCCCGGCGCTGATCGGCATCGCCGTCATGGGCGAACATGGTGTCGGCCCCCTGCTGGTCCTGACCCAGGTCGTCCTGTCGCTGCAACTGCCCTTCGCCGTCTGGCCGCTGATCCGGCTGACCGCGCGTCCCGACGTGATGGGTGTCCACGCCACGCCGCCATGGATGCAGGTCCTGGCCTGGACGATTTTCGCCGCGCTCGTCATGGCCAATCTTGTCGTCCTGGGACATGTTTTGGTGCGCTAATGCCCGGCTCCTTGAGCGCAGGTCCGGTATCCTGTCACACAATTCACCTGTCGGGCGAGCGGGCGAACGCCGTTATTCCTTATTCGATTTTTTCGTCTTGCCACCGGTGTCATCAGCTGACTAGTATGCAAGGCGAAGAAACCGGGGTAAATCTCGGTCAAACCAAAAACAGGGATCGTTATGTCGCAGGCCAAAGCCACCACCGCCAGAATAGGCAATTACCGATGGGGGATCATAGCCCTTCTGTTCGCTGCGCTGGCCATCAACTACACGCACCGCCAGATGCTGGGCCTGTTCAAGCCCGAGCTGGAAAAGCAGTTCGGCTGGAATGAAGAAACCTATGCCGGCCTCGTCTTCTGGTTCCAGTGCGCCTATGCCGTGGGGCAACTTTGCTTCGGCCGCTTCCTGGATGTTGCCGGCGTACGCATCGGCTACACCATCGCCTACGCCGCCTGGACGCTGGCGCACATGGCGACCGGCGTGGTCACCGACCTGACGCAGTTCACCATGGCGCGTTTTGCGCTTGGCCTCGGTGAATCCGGCTCGTTCCCGTCCAGCCTCAAGGCGATCACCGAGTGGTTCCCGCAAAAGGAACGGGCGCTTGCCGCCGGCATCTTCAATTCCGGCACGTCGATCGGCGTCATGATCGCCGCCGCGGGCGTGCCCTTCATCGCGCTGACCACGTTCAAGATCGGCACCTTCCCCATGGAATTCCATGGTCTGGGCTGGGGCTGGCGCGGATCGTTCCTGTTCACCGGCGCGCTCAGCATGCTGTGGCTGGTCCCCTGGCTGCTGATGTACCGCCGCCCACACGAACACAAGAAGCTGACGCCGGCCGAGCTCGATCACATCCGTCAGGATCCGGCGGACGCCGTCCAGAAGGCGCCGTTCTGGAAGGTCGTGTCGAAGAAGGAAACCTGGATCTACGCGCTCACCAAGTTCATGATCGACCCGATCTGGTGGCTGTACCTGTTCTGGCTGCCCGACTATTTCCACAAGAACTATAACCTGAATATCGCCTCGTTCGGCGCCCCCCTGGTCGTTATCTACCTGATCTCGGATATCGGCAGCGTACTGGGTGGCTGGATGTCGTCCTTCCTGATCCAGCGCGGCCTGTCGGTCAACATCTCGCGCAAGGTGACCTTCTTCCTGTTCTCGTTGTTCGCCGTGCCGATGTTCTTCGTCAACCAGGTCCACGACCTGTGGCCCGCCGTCCTGATCATCGGACTGGCTACCGCCGGTCACCAGGCCTTCTCGTGCAACGTCTACACCTTCCCGTCGGACATCTTCCCGCGGTCGGCCGTGGGCACGGTGCTGGGCATCGGCGGTGCGGTCGGCGCGATCGGCGGCATGCTGATGTCGATCTTCACCGGCTGGATCCTGCAGACGACGCACACCTACACCCTGATCTTCGCGATCGCCGCCTTTACCTACTTTACGGCCTTCGTGTTCCTCCACTTCCTGACGCCGAAGTACAAGCGCGTCGATCTGTAAGATCACGGCTGCCTTTGGTTCGAGACACGCCCGCCTGGTGACAGGCGGGCGTTTTTCGTGGATGCACTGGATAGGCTCTTCCCCTTCCCTTCGCGCTTCCCTATATTGGAAGGGTCCGGGCAACCGGACTATGGGGATAAACGCCCACGTAATAAGCGGACTGGACCCGGGTGCGATTCCCGGCGGCTCCACCATCACCTTCGCGTTTCGGCGGGGACTATGGGGCCGATCAGCATCGACAGACGTGTAAAGGTGAAGCTTTCCCCCGGCATGGGCTCCCGCGATCGGCCCATTTTTTAAATGCGAACGATAACTTCGCTTCGGAATACGCCCTCGCTGCGTAATGCAGTAAGGTAATTCCAAATAAACTCCTGGGGAATAAGCCCTCCAGGCGGGGCACGCCGGACGCCTTGCAACAGAAGTCCGGCACCTTCCAACACTTTTCTTCGCAGGCGCCGGCGATTTTTATTCGCGCTAACGCTTCGCTTTCTCAGCGCGGTGGACGCCTTGCAACAGAAGTCCGGCACTTTCACCCCGAATTAAACGCCTTGTTCTAGTCTGCCGCACATGAAGCCGCAGACCGCAAGCGTCCCCCTAGCCGTCGCGCGCCCGGATACCGGCGCGTGGGTATCGACGCATTCGGCAGCGCTGATCGCGCTTTTCGTTTTTGCGCTCACCCTGTGGCCATCCGCCCTGCTCAACGATACCGACACCTGGTGGCACCTGAGCGCCGGCGACTGGATCGTCGCGCACCAGGCCGTGCCGCACGCCGATCCGTTTTCGTGGACCTTTGCCGGCAAGCCGTGGGTGGCGCACGAATGGCTGTCCGAAGTCGTCATGGCGCGCGCCTTTGCGGTTTTCGGCTGGCCGGGCGTCATGCTGCTGACCGCCGGCTGTTTTGCCGCCGGCGTCGGCCTGATGGCGCATCAGGCCGCAAAATACGTCACGGGCCTCGCCTTGTGGCTGCCGGTGCTGATCGGCGCGTCGCTGTTCGGCCCGCACCTCCTGGCACGGCCGCATATCCTGGTCCTGCCCGTCGTGGTCCTGTGGCTGTACGGCCTGGCGCGCGGCAAAACACCGCCCTGGGCCTGCCTGCCGCTGATGACGCTGTGGGCCAATATGCACGGCAGCTTTGTCGCCGGCCTTGCCCTGATCGCGCCGTTCGCCCTCGAAGCCGTCCTGGCGTCGGACGACAAGCCCAGGGCCGCCCTCGCCTGGAGTGGTTTTTCCGCTGCCGCGATCGGTGCCGCGCTCCTGACACCGTTCGGTATCGACGGCCTGCTTTTCCCGCTCAAGCTCTTCACCATGCGCAATCTCGACGGCATCGGCGAATGGGCGCCCCTGGCGTTCAACAAGCCGCAGCCCCTTTTCATCGCCGCCGCCGCCCTTGCTGTCTGCGTCTGGCGTTTCCGCCCGAAGATCACGCGCGTGCGCTGGGCTTTGCTTGCCGGCCTGTTCGCCCTGAGCCTGCATCAGCAGCGCCACGAAATGCTGCTGGCCGTCGCCGCCGTGCTGATCGTCGCGGAACCCCTGGGCAAGGCGATGAACCAGACGCCCCGGGCCGGGCCGCCGTCGCCCTGGCCGATCGCCGCCGCCCTGGCCCTGTCCTGCCTGCGCCTGGCCGTTCCCCTGTCTTCGCCGGCGACGGCGTCCGACCCCGCCGAAGCGCTGGCGCATCTGCCGGCCTATCTTGCGCAACAACGCGTCTTCAACGCCTACGACCTGGGCGGCTACCTGATCCGCGCCGGCGTCCGCCCGTTTATCGACAGCCGCGCCGACCTCTATGGCCCCGCCTTCCTCGACACCTACGCCGGCCTCGCCACCGGCGATCCCAAAACCATGGCCGCGACGTTCGACCGCGACGGCGTGCAATGGACGATGCTGCGCCCCGGTACGCCGATGGCCAGGGCCATGGATACACTGCCCGGCTGGCAAAGGATTTACGCAGACGCAACCGCGGTCGTTCACGTCCGGCGGGGCTCACGGAATTTTGTTGACAGCCACGTTTTTTAAGTTCCGTTTTCCCGGGCGCATGGTACACCTCGGCTTCGAGTTTTGCCGAAAAGTCCTTGCCTCATGTCAGAAGATCAGATGACCGTCGATCTGATGGATTACGCCGCCCTGACCCAGAACGCCCTGCGCGGCGTTATCCGGCAGGCCTTGCTGCGCGCGGCGTCCAAGGACGGCTTGCCCGGCGAGCACCACTTCTACATCACCTTCCTGACGCGCGGCACCGGGGTCTCGATCCCCGACGACCTGCTGGCGCGCTATCCGTACGACATCACCATCGTCCTGCAGCATCAGTTCCGCGACCTGCGCGTCACGGAAGACTTCGTGCGGGTGACGCTGACCTTCGGCGGCGTGCCCAAGATCCTGACGGTGCCGTTCGCCGCCATCACGCGCTTCCACGATCCGTACGCCCAGTTCATGTTGGAATTCGAAGCCGACGACACCGCCGCCCTGACCCAGGACCTCGATCCGAGCGAAGGTTCGGCCGAAGGCACGATCGCGGAAACCGGCGCCGACATGCCGGTTGAACCCGTCGCGGAAAAGACGGGTGAAAACAGCGGCGACGTCGAGCCCGATCCCGACGCGCCCAAGGTGGTATCGCTGGACCAGTTCCGGAAAAAATAGACGGGAAAACCGTTACGCTGCCAAAAAAAGGCCGGGCGGAAACGGCCAGAATCGCTTAGATTCGCGTCAGGTAGGACGCGTAACGGAAATCAGGCACAATATGATGTGGCGGCGTGTGGTTAAGGCCCTGGGGACAGCTCCCCGACGCGGCGTGGCGGCCGTAGCCCTGATGACGGCTTTGCTGTCGGGTTCGGCCATGACCCTGGCCCCCATGACTCTGGCCCAGGACGCGACGCCCGAACTGCATCCCTTCGTGCCGGAAAAGACGGCCGACAAGACGCCGGACAAGGTTCCCGAAAAGGCCCCCGAAAAGGCGCCGGAACCCCGCCAGGAAGCGCCTGTCGCGCCAGCTGCCGCGGCTTCATCCTCGGCTTCGGCCTCGTCTGCTGCCCCCAAGCGCATCAAGCCGAAGGTCCCGCGCCCCGTTACACCGGTCCTGCCCGGCCAGACGCCAGGCGTAGCGACAGGGCAGCCGGCACCGGCCGCCGCGCGGCCTCCCGTCCCGGCGGCGCAAACGCCCGTGCCCATGCCGCAACCCGGGCAACAACAACCGCAGCCACAGCGTCCCGTGGCCACCGCGCCCGTCGCCCCGCCGCCTCAGCCCGGCCTGCCCGCGACCTTCCCGACGGTCAATGGCGCGCCGCCGCCCGCCGTCACGGTCGCCACCAATCCCAGCCTGGTGACGGCCCAGCCCGCAGCCCCCGTCACGCCGCGCAACCCCGCGACGCCGATCAGCGCCGACGACATCGAAACCTATACCGACTCGGTGGTGCGCACCCTGATGCAGCGCGACCACGTCATGGGCGTCACGGTCGCCGTCGTTCAGGGCAATACACCGATCCTGGTCAAGGGCTACGGCTACGACCGCCTGTCGCCGACGCGGCGCGTCGACCCGAACAACAGCCTGTTCCGTCTCGGCTCGATCTCCAAGGTCTTCACCTGGATCGTGGCGCGCCAGGAGATCGAGGCCGGCCGTATCAAGCTGGATGCACCGATCGCGCAATACGTACCGAACGACATCTTCAGCGACACCCGGCCGTTCAAGCCGCTGACCCTGCGCGACCTGATGGACCACACGGGCGGCTTCGAGGACACCAGTCTCGGCCACCTGTTCGTCCTCAATCCCAGCCGCATCCCCGGCACCGACTCGTACCTGCGTCACCGCCAGCCGCACCGCCAGCGCGATCCCGGCCAGTTCAGCTCCTATTCCAACTTCGGCCCCGAACTGGCGGCCCGCGCCCTGACCCAGACCGCCCAGGCCCACGACGTGCCGTCGCTGATGGAGGCGCGCGTCTTCCAGCCGCTCGGCATGGACCATACGTCGTTGCGTGAACCCTACCGCGTCGGCAATCCCGAGGTCGACGGCCTGCCGCAGCCCCTGTCGAACGTCCTGACCCAGGACCTGTCGGACGGCTTCGTCTGGGACGGCGCAACCTACGAAGCCCAGCCCTTCGACCACGTCATTCCCATGTCGGGGGCGCTCGGCGCATCCTCGACCGCCAAGGACATGGCGCGCTTCATGGCCTTGATGCTCGGCAACGGCGTGCTCGACGGCGTGCAACTGTTCAACGCCGACTCGGCGCACGCCTTCCGCACGCCGATGCTGGCCATGCCCGAAGGCTATAACGGCTGGGCGTCAGGCCTGATGATCCGCACCGCCCCGTCGGGCTACGTCACCTTCGGCCACGGCGGCTCGACCCTGTGGTTCAATTCGAACCTGGTGATCGTGCCCGAGCTCAATCTCGGCATCTTCATCAGCACCAATACCCAGACCGGCGAAAACCTGGCCAACGCCTATCCCAACCTCCTGCTCGACCACCTGTCGGGAGACCTCGTGCGCCCGCCGCTGATGCCGACGGCCGACCAGGCCTATGCCAACCACAAGGACTATTACGACGGGCTCAAGGGCCAGTACGTGTCGACGCGGCGGGCCTATGGCGGGCTGGAAGGCGCCATCACGCGCCTGATCAACACGGTCGTGGTCAATGTCGACCGCGACGGCCGGCTGATCCTGACGACGCGCAACGGCCTGTCGGCCTATGTGCCGGCCCAGGCCCAGGGCTTTTTCAACCAGCAGGACAGCGAAGACCCGGGCCCCGCCTCGACGACCGGCGGCCTGCACTTCCTGATGAAGAACGGCAAGGCCTCCGCCTTCGAGACCGCGACCAACCTCGCCCGGTATGAACGCGTCGGCTGGTGGATGAGCCCCGATACAGCCAAAGTCCTGACCGTCATCACGCTCATCACCTGCGGCCTGACCTTCCTGTCGCTGTTCCGCGGCGTCGATCGCCACTATCGCCCGACCGAGGAACAGGCGCGCGCCAGCATCATCTCGGCCGGCATCGCCGCCTTGTGGATCATCGCCGTCCTGGTCTTCCACTCGTGGCTGTCGAACCTCGACGACGCCTCGACCCTGTTCGTCAACTGGCCGGCGGGGCAGGTCCAGTTCGCCTCGGCGCTGGCCGGCCTGGCGACGCTGGGCACGGTCTACCAGATCGTCACCTACTGGTTCGTCTATAACGAGCGCATGAGCTATGGCGACGGCTGGTCGGAATGGCAAAAGTACGCCCACGCCTTGTTGCTGGCCTGGTGGGCTCTGTATGCCGTCGTTATCGCCCTGTGGGGCGGGCTGGCGTGCTGGTCGCGGTAACGGCCGCCTGACGCCGGCGGCGCCCCGGCCGGATTGAAACCTGATGCCTCCGGATGGATCGTACCGTCCGGAGGTTTTTCATGGCCGATACCCGATCCGAGGTGGTGCCGGAGACGCCCATCGCAGAACCCAAGCTGAGCAAGCGCGCCGAACGCCGCGCCAAACAGCGCGAGGCCAATCCCAAGCGCGCCGAAAAGATGCATCGGCTGCGGCTGGAAAAGCCGATCGCACCGGTGTCGCCTGTCGATCTGCCGCGCCTCAATATTGGCTGTTCGGGCTGGTTCTACTGGGACTGGCGCGGGCTCTTCTATCCGACGCAGATGCCGACCAGCGAGTGGTTCCCGCACTACGCCGAAAACTTCGATACGGTCGAGATCAACGCCTCCTTCTATTCCTGGCCGACGCTTGCCGGCGTCAAGGCGTGGATGAAGGGCCTGCCCGAGACGCCGTTCGTCTTTACCGTCAAGGCCAACGAACTGATCACCCACGTCAAGCGCTTCGAGGACACGGCCGAGCTGGTCAAGGACTTTGGCTACGTCGCCGATATCCTCGGCGAACATATGGGCTGCCTGCTGTTCCAGCTGCCGCCCTCCGTGCACTATTCAAAGGAGCTGCTTCGCGCCATCGTCTCGCAGCTGGAACCGGGCCGGCGCAACGTCGTAGAGTTCCGTCACGCCAGCTGGTGGAACGACGAGGTCTATGCCGCCTTCCGCGACGCCGGCATCATCTTCTGCGCCTGTTCGGGGCCGAGACTGCCCGACGACCTGATCAGGACCGCCGACGAGATCTATGTCCGCTTCCACGGCGTCGACGCCTGGTACAAGTACCGCTACTCCGAAGACCAGATGCGCGACTGGGCGAAACGCATCGCGGACTCGGGTGCCAAACGCGTCTGGGTCTATTTCAACAACGACTATGACGGCAACGCCATCGACAATGCGCGGCAGCTGCGAGCGATGCTGGAAGAGATGGGCGTCGGGCGCTAAGCCCGGGAGCCACCCGGAGGAATGATATAGGTGAACGGCTTGCCCCGCGATTCCGGGTCCCAGCCGGCGTCGATCGCTTCCTTGATACGCGCGGCAACGTCGCTCTTGGAGACTTTTGGCCGTTGCTGGTGACGGTTCGGCGGCGGGAACGGATATTCCATCAGCAGGATCTTCTGCGGATTTTCCTGCGGTTCGACGGCGATGCACAGGCCCTTGGCGCCGTCGTTGGTCGCCCATTGCGGCTCGCGATGAATATGCCAGCGATACGCGACGCCATCGATGATGGCGATATCGCTCATATCCCGTTTCGCCTTCGCCACCATAGCCGCTCGTCTCCAAACCTGCGATGACATAGGGCCGCGGCGTGGGATCGTAAAGTGTAAAGAGCTTCGCCCTACCGCTTCAACGCATAAACCCGGATGCTGATCTGCTCGCGGTCACCCGGATGGCGTTCGACCAGCAGGCGCGCGACCTGGCTGTCGTCGTGGAAGACGAAGCCCTTGATGGCGTCGAGCAGCGCCTTGGCCAGGTTGTCGAGGTCCATCCACGGCGGGTCACCGACATGCTCCATGCGGATTTCGACGGCGTAATCGCCCCAGGCCGGGCGGCTGCCGCGCCATTCCTTGCGGAAGAACTCATAGACCAGCGGCTTGTAATAGCGGCCCTGCGTCGTCAGGCCGTCGATCAGGATTTCCAGCCCGCCGCCTTCCGCCTCAGGCACTTCGCGGGCGCGCACCTTGCCCGATGTCACCCAGATCTCCGTCACGGCACAACCCGCGCCGGGACGTCGACGTCGCAGACCGAGAAGTCAGCGCCGCGTTTCAGGCGGGCCCTGGCGACGACCTTGGCGAAGTCGGGGCTTTGCGTGTCCATTACCTCGACACGAGGCGCGTGTTCGATATCGGCCAGGATGCGAACGGTCGTCATGGCGGCGGGATGTTCCGGCGGTTCGCCTGGCGGCAGGGCGTCGAGCATACCTTGGCCCGAGACGATGCGGCCGACGGGCGTGAACAGGCTGTCGAGCCCCGGATAGGCGCCGGTCATGAAGAAGATTTCAGCATTGGCGCTGTCGCGCTCGGCGTCGCGGCCCATGCCGACGACGCCCGTGCAGTAGGTCACCCAGGCCGACCGGCTGCCGTCCGGCGCCTTGGGCGTGGCCGTGGAATGTTCCCCGACGGCCACGTACGGCACCGAGCCGATCAGGCCCTGCTCGAGGCCCTGCGGTTTCGAAACGACGGTGTGAGGGATCGCGCCCGTCATGCGAAAGCGGAATTCCGGCTTGAGGTTTGGCAGCTCGGTCTTCCCGCCCTCGGCATTGCCGATATCGAACTGGACGACGAATTTCGGCACGACGCGCCAGAATTGCAGCCCGTCATAGCTGCCGCGGCGGGTCAAGAGCTTGATGCGCTCAATCGCCAGCGGCGCCAGCTCCGGATGGAGCTCGATATAGATCGGCCCCTTCGCCGTCCCGACCACCAGGACGTTTTGCGGATCGAGGATCTTCCATGGCGTTGCCGCGGGCTTCGCCGCCGCCGGGAACGCCAGGACCATCGCCGCCATGGTCAGCCAGGGCGCGAACCGTCTCATGCGCGATCCACGAAGCTGTCGATGACCTTCTTCTCGCCGCTGGTCTCGAAATCGACGACCAATTTATTGCCCTCGACCTCAGTGACGAAGCCATAGCCGAACTTGACGTGGAAAACGCGCTCGCCGACTTTCAGGTTCTTGCCCTCGGGCTTTACCGCCGCGGTCTGGCGGTGCGGCTGCGGGCGCGGATAGTCGGGTGCGGCGCGCGTGCCGGACAAGACATTGGAGCGTGCCGCCTGGGCGGGCGTGGTTCCGGTTTCCCGGCCGCTTTCGCGTTTGGTGTAGTTGGGCTCATAGCCCGCCTTGTCCCAGCGGCTTTGCGGCTGCGACCAGCCGGAATTGCCGTAGCCGGTGACCGACGACGCATCGACGTTTTCGATCGGCAGCTCGTCGACGAAGCGCGAGGGAATCTGGCTGGTCCAGCGGCCGTAGACCTGGCGATTGGCGACGAAGCTGACGCGTGCCTCTTCGCGGGCCCGAGTCAGGCCGACATAGGCCAGGCGGCGTTCTTCTTCCAAAGCCTTAAGCCCATTCTCGTCCATCGCGCGCTGCGATGGGAAGATACCCTCTTCCCAGCCCGGCAGGTAGACGACAGGGAATTCCAGCCCCTTCGCAGCGTGCAGCGTCATCAGGCGCACGGAATTGCCGCCATTGTCGCGTTCCAGGTCCATGACCAGGGCGACGTGTTGCAGGAAGGATTCGAGGTCGTCGAAAGCGGCCATCGAGTCGCCGAGTTCCTTGAGGTTGTCGAGCCGCGTCTGGCCCGACGTCTTGTCGGCGCGCTGCATGTCGTAATAGCCGCTGTCGGTCAGCAGGGTGTCGAGCACGCCCTCGGCCTTCATCGATTTGGACAGCTCGACCCAGCGGTCGTAGTCGCGCAAAAACGCGATCAGCGGCGTCCGCGTGCGCGCCGGCAGTTCGTCGGTATCGACCAGGTCGCGCACGGCCGTCATGACGCTCTGGCCCGAGAGACGCGCCTGTTGCAGCAATTTCTGCACCGTGGCGTCGCCGATGCCGCGCTTGGGGACGTTGATGATACGCTCGAACGCCAGGTCGTCGTCCTGCGACTGGATCAGGCGCAGATAGGCGATGGCGTCGCGGATTTCGGCGCGCTCGAAGAAGCGCGGGCCGCCGACCACGATGTAGGGGATCTGCAGCATGACGAAACGCTCTTCGAAGGCGCGCATCTGGAACGAGGCGCGCACCAGGATCGCCATGTCGGCATAGTTTCGGCCGGATTTCCTCTGGCGCTCGACGTCCTCGGCGATGAACTGCGCCTCGGCGGCGCCGTCCCAAATGCCCTGGACGCGCACGCGCTCGCCGCCCTGCTGGTCGGTGAACAGCGTCTTGCCCAGTCGCGCGCTGTTGGCGCGGATCAGGCCCGACGCCGCCGCCAGGATATGCTGAGTCGAGCGGTAGTTGCGCTCGAGGCGCACGACCTTGGCGCCCGGGAAGTCGCGTTCGAACTTCAGGATGTTGTCGACCTCGGCGCCGCGCCAGCCATAGATCGACTGGTCGTCGTCGCCGACGCAGCACAGGTTGCGCGCCGCATTGGTCAAAAGGCGCAGCCACAGGTACTGGGCGACGTTGGTGTCCTGGTATTCGTCGACCAGCACGTAGCGAAACCGCGCGTGGTAGCGTTCGAGCACATCGGGATTGTCGGTCAGGAGCTTCAGATTGTGCAGCAGCAGGTCGCCGAAGTCGCAGGCGTTCAATATGCGCAGGCGCTCCTGGTACATGGCGTAAAGCTTCTGGCCGCGGTTGCCGGCGAATTCGGTGCCGTCGCCGCGCACCTTGTCCGGCGTCAGCCCCTTGTTCTTCCACTGGTCGAGATGCCAGCCGAACGATTTTGGCGTCCAGCGCTTCTGGTCGATATTCTGGGCCTCGAAGATCTGCTTGATCAGGCGCGTCTGGTCGTCGTCGTCGAGGATGGTGAAGTTCGACTTCAACCCGACCAGTTCGGCATGGCGGCGCAGGATCTGCGCGGCGATCGAGTGGAAGGTACCGAGGTTCGACAGGCCTTCCGCCGACGGGCCGATAAGGCGCTCGGTGCGTTCGCGCATCTCGCGCGCCGCCTTGTTGGTGAAGGTGACGCACAGGATTTCCCACGGCCGGGCCAGGCCCGACTGCAGGATATGGGCGATGCGCGTGGTGAGCACGCGCGTCTTGCCGGTGCCGGCTCCGGCCAGCACCAGGACAGGGCCTTCGGTCGCGCGCACGGCCTCAAGCTGTTCGGCGTTCAGGCCGTCGAACATATTGGTTCCAGCCGCGCGCGGCGACGCCAGATCGCTGATTTTCGTCGTTACAGATTCCATCGGGGCAGATTAGTACACCCTATGTTCCGCTCCAACGTGTTTTCATCGCCGCTCACACAGAATTATGACGCGCCGGCTAAAAGGCGCGTCATAAGCTTAAGCGCGTTTGCGTTTCAATCCCCCGCCCTGCTGGGCATAGGCGAGCGCAGACAGGCGGCAATAGGATGCCAAGAGGCTTTCGCCCCGGCGCTGGTCCAGTTCGGCGATCAGCGCAGCAAGGCTGATTCGACGTTCCTTGGACATGGTTTCCAGCACCGCCCAGAACTCGGGTTCCAAGGCGACGGAGGTTGCGTGTCCGGCCAGGTTAACTGATCTTTTTTTTAGGCCAGGCATGAGTTTCTCCCGGTTTCATGACCTTTGCCTCCCCCTCCAGGCGGCTATGTGGTTTCCCACTTGTTTTAACCGCTGGTCCGGGAGCCTTAGCTTGTCGTCCCGGTATTATTTGCCCCAGACCCTTCGGTCGGTGTAAATCTGTGGCCTTTTATTGTTCGCCGTCAACCTTTTTCTTTTCATCATCGCGACTTAGGCGATTTTCGGCCCAGCGCTGCTGCGCCTTCTCTTCGGCCGCCCGGGCGGCCTTACGCCCGGCGGCCGGCAAACCGTAAATGACACGGTTACGCTCGGCGATCTTTTTCCCGGCCTGTTTTGTCTTATTTTTCCGTGCCCTGTTGAGGTTTATGATATCGCTCACATTTCGCTCCTTCGCGGCACTGCGGTATCCTATCACAAATGTCTGTACCGGAATGATCACAAGGCGAATGCCCCCGCGCCACCGGCCCACGCCCCCGACTTACAGTAAACAGCGCTTTAGCATACAAGGCTTCGGCTGTCATTTGGGCAGTGCAGCAAGAAAAAAGTCAGATTAATTGAAATCGATTCGCAATCGTCAAAGTAGACGACTGCCCGAAAACAGCGAATTGTAAGCGTTTCCAAACGCGACGTGATCACAAACCGCCTGAACAAATGACGCAAAATTAACATGCGCAAGGATGGCCAAGCGGCTAGCGTATCGCAATGCGGTCATATGGGACCGCGAAACGAGATGATAGATATGGCGCTTATCCTGAACCTTTTGTGGCTGCTCTGCGGCGGCTTTTTCGCCGGCATCGCCTGGGCGTTCGGCGGCTGCATCCTGGCCTGCACCATTGTCGGACTGCCGTGGGCCTTTTCGGCCTGGCGGATCGCCGGCTTCGTCTTCTGGCCGTTCGGCCGCCAGATCGTCGACCGCGCCGCCTATACGGGCGAAGACAATCCCGTCACCGGATGCCTGGGCGTACTCCTCAACATCGTCTGGTTCCTGGCGGCCGGCTGGTACATCGCGCTGATCCACGTCATCAGCGCGGCCTTCGAGGCCGTCACCATCATCGGCATCCCGTTCGCCTACAAGGATATTCAGCTGGCGCAGCTCGCGCTGGCCCCTGTCGGCAAGATGGTGGTCGACAAGCCCTGATTTTTGTCCCAATCTGTGCGAAAAAAATCCATAATATGGAGAAACGCACATGATCGGCAGGCGACAATTTTTCAGCGGCGGATTGGTGGGGGCTGGCCTCATGGCGGCCAGTGGGCTATCGGCTGCGGCACAAACCCCACCGCCGGAGTCCGACGTGCCGCCAGACAAGCGCAACACCATAGCCGGCTGGCCGGCGCCCACCGAGACGATCGACCTGTGGCCGGGCGGCACGGCGCCGGGCCTGCTCAATACCGCTCTTGTCGAGACGGTCACCGAGGCCAGCAAGGACCCGGCCGTCTATCACCGCTCGGTCATGGGCATCTCAAAGCCGCGCCTGTGCGTTTTTCCGGCGAAAAATCCCAACGGCGCCGCCATGATCGTCGCGCCCGGCGGCGGCTATGCCCGCATCGTACTCGACCATGAAGGCTACGAAATCGCCGCCTGGCTCAACAGCTTCGGCATTACAGCCTTCGTGCTGTTCTACCGTTTGCCGGCCGAAGGCTGGTTGAACGCCGCCGACGCGCCGCTGAGCGACGCCCAGCGCGCCATGCGCCTTGTCCGTGCCCGGGCCGCCGGCTATCAGATCGATCCGGCGCGCGTCGGCATTATGGGCTTTTCGGCCGGCGGCCACGTCTGTGCCAGCCTGGCGACGCGCTACGAGGCGAAGGTCTATGCGCCGGTCGACGACAGCGATGCCTTGAGCGCGCGCCCTTACCTTGCCGCCCCCATCTATCCGGTGTTGTCGATGGATGCGTCGATCGCGCACATGGGATCGCGCGTGAACCTGCTGGGCAAGACGCCGGGGGATGCGGCGATTGCCACCTATTCGCCCGACCGCATGGTCACGCACGACACGCCGCCGTGCTTTCTGACGCATTCGGAAACCGACACAAGCGTGCCCATCGAAAATACGCTGGTCTTCCGCGCGGCTCTGAAAAAGGCGGGCGTCACGGTTGAAACGCATCTCTTCCCGGAAGGCGGCCATGGTTTCGGCCTGCGCAACGTCGTTGGAAAGCCTACCCATGCCTGGGGCGAGTTGTTCCTGGCGTTTGCGCGCGCCCGCGGTTTGTACGCTTAAATGCGCTCAGGGACCGCGCGGCCACACCCCCGCATCGGCGTACAGTCGTACGCTGACGGCTTTGACGAAATATTCGTCAAAGCCGGTATAAAGGCCCGGTCGCCGTGGCAAAACCATAACCCGAAGTCTTACAATTGCTTCATGACTCGATTTTAATTTGATTTAGCGGGGGCCGCACTCCATCCTACATCATGACTGAACAGGCGTATTCCGTTTGCGCGGTTCAAAAGTTGGAGAGTATGAATGCGTTATCTGGTCCCCCTGTCTGCTGTCAGCCTCCTGGCCCTCGGCGCCGCGACCGGCGCCGGCGCCCAGTACCGGCTGCTGTCGTCGGACGGTCCCCAGGTCGAATTCCGCGATATGGTCGCCCGGGTCGTCATCACGCCCGAAGACCGCAGCGACATCGATATCCGCGTGCGCTACGGCAAGGTCAAGGTACCGACCCTGATGGTTTCGAAGCGCGGCAATGTCACCGTGCTCAACGGCCACCTCAGCGCGTCGCGCGGCACAAACATCAACCTGCGCATCAATCTCGACGATATAGACGATGACACCCGCGGCACGGTCTTCCTGTCGGGCCTCGGCGCCGTCAACGTCAACGACCTGCCCCTGGTCTTCGTCCGCGTGCCGCAAAACGCCGTCGTCAAGGACGGCGCCTATATCTTCGGCCAGGTCGGTCCGGCGCGGAACCTCGACTTCGTCCTCAACGGCAGCGGCAACTGGAACATCGCGCCGGTCTCGGGCCAGCTCAACATCATCGACAGCGGCGCCGGTCATATCCATGCCGCCCCGGTGTCGGGCGACGCCATCGTCGACAGCATGGGCTCCAGCGACATCGCGCTCGATTCGACGCGCAATCTCAAACTTTCGCTGTCGGGCTCAGGGGCCTTCAACGTCCGCCAGGCCGGCGACGTCGACCTGCAGAACCAGGGCTCGGGCGATGTGCAACTCGGCCATATCCGGTCCTTACGCGCCGGCCTCAACGGTTCGGGCGATCTGCAGGTCGATACGGTCGGCGGCAATTTCGCCCTGGTCAATAACGGCTCCAGCGACGTCGAGATCCAGCGCCTGACCGGCACCGTGTCGCTCGACATGTCGGGCTCGGGCGATGTCCGCATCAGCCAGGGTATGGCCCAGACCTTCATGATCCGCGGCTCGGGCTCGGGGGACGTCGACTTCGGCGGCACGGCCGGCTCGGTCAATGTCGACAGCAACGGTTCGGGCGACGTCACCATCGGCAAGGCCACGGGCGCCGTGCAGACCCGCGTCACGGGCTCGGGCGAAATGCACATCGGGCACTAACCCTACAGACTGATGTTTTGGAAAAGGCCGTCCTTCGGGACGGCTTTTTTTGTGTCCTGCGACAGGCTGCCGCAGTCATTTCATCCGAAAAGGCGGCTGTAAATTCGCAAATTTTCCGATGGCCGGTAGGAATACGGCAAGAAATAACGCGCCGCACAAAAAGTCACCAATCATAAACAGTTTGTAATTTTATCTCATTGAAATCGTTAAAATATTAAATCGAATTCATGACGCATCGGTAATTTGAAAACCGCGTTCGGAAGGCGCATATGGTGTGCATCGCAGCATTGATTAAGGAGATAGACACCATGACTGCCCAACTTGCTACCGCTTCCGCCCTGTTCGCCGGCACCCTCGCCATGCTGGCCGCCCTTCTGACCGTCGGCCTGTTCTAAACCCGGTTCGACCTCTAAAGAAATAAGGCGCGGAGAGCCCGGCTCCCGCGCCTTATTCTTTGTTCCTGGCATAGTCTAGCCAGCGCAGCGGCGACGGCAAATCGGCCGCCGCGAAATCGACGTGCAGCACGCGACGATGACCGCCGGCCTGCGATCGTTCCGAAGCATGCACGATCAGGGCTGAACTGGCCCAGATATCTCCGGCACGAGCTTCGCAAATCGTTACGGTCAGCGCTTCCGCCACGGCCGCCGCGCGGTCGGCGGGCACCAGCCTCAGGCGATGCGAGCCGTCGGCGATTTTCAAAGGCGCATTATCCGCTGCACAATCGTCGAGATGGAGGCGCAAGGTCACCATCGCGTCAAGGACCGCCACGGGTGGCTCGACGTGCGGCACCCCGTCCTTCACCGACCACGGCCCGAAGCCCGGGACCTCGGCGCGCGCCTGCACGGCGACGACGCGGTCCTGATGCCAGGCGACGCTCCAGTTGGTCTGCGGCGTCTTGTCGAACAGCAGAACCCTGACCGGACGCGCGCCCTCGCCGATCAGGTTCTTCGCGATCTGCGTCATCGTCCGCCGTACCGACGGCAATACGTCTAGCCAGTCCTCAGGACGCAACCGCCGTCCGGGCCGGCTGTCCAGCCACAAATCGGCCTGCGCTACGATCCGAGCGGTCTCCACAAGCAGGACAGCCTGAGGAAAATGCCGCACGCCGGTTTCCGCAAAGGCATCACTCGTCATCGAGAATGACATCCAGCACGACGTCGCGGTTGTTGAGGAACTGACGCGTGATCTGGAAATGCTCGGTGTCTTCGTAAGCCACCTTTTCCAGCCCGAACTTCGACACTTGCCAGATATCCGCGTCGGGATAGCCGAGGATGATCGGCGAATGGGTGGCGATGATGAACTGCGAGTCTTTTCGGATCAGGTCGTGCATGCGCGACAGGAAGGTCATCTGGCGCGAGGGCGACAGTGCCGCTTCCGGTTCGTCGAGGATATAGAGCCCGTGGCCGCGAAAGCGGTTTTCGAACAGCGCGAAAAAGGATTCGCCATGCGACTGTTCGTGCAGCGACTTGCCACCGTAGGCAGTGAGCAGGTCGGCACCAAGATTCTCGATCTCCGTCCCAACGTTGAAATAACTTTCGGCGCGCAAAAAGAAGCCGTCGCGCGCACGGCGCACACCACGGGAAGGCCGTACGAAGCGGTGCAGGTCCGAGTGCGACGCCCGCGTGGCGAAGTTGAAATTCTTGCTGCCCCCCTCCGCATTGAACCCCCACGCCACGGCCAACGCTTCGATCAGGGTCGACTTGCCCGATCCGTTCTCGCCGACGAAGAAGGTAACCTTGGGATGAAATTCCAGGCGGTCGAGCGTCCTAACCGCCGGCAAGTTGAACGGGTAGCGGCCGGCGTCCCACGCCGGGTCGTCACGGCGAAAAATCGCCTCCAGCCAATAGTGCCGCGCATCGACCGCCCGCACGTCATCCCCCAATTCGGATCCGCGTTGAGATTGCCGCGATCCAGGCCCGCCGCCAAGCCCTTTTCACCGTCCGCCGATACCGCTAGCATCGGGGCAAAGGACATCGCCATTTCACAAGACCCGCTCCAGGCCCTGATCCAGCTGAAACGCGCCGGCCTTTCGGTCGGCGCGGCGCGCATCCGCCTGCTCGAGGCCATCGAGCGGTTGGGCTCGATCTCCGCGGCGGCCAAGGCCGAGGGCCTGAGCTACAAGGGTGCGTGGGACGCCGTGCAGGCGCTCAACAACCTGTCGCATCAGCCCCTGGTCCTGGCGGCGTCCGGCGGCCGCACGGGCGGAGCCGCGACCGTATCCCCCGCCGGCCGTGCCTTGATCGCCACGTTCGGGCGCGCCGAAAGTGCGTTGCAGGGCTATGCCGCCCGCGTCCAGGCGGTGCTCGACGGCGAAGGATCGGATTTCGGGGATTTCCTGCGGAGCGTCACCATGAAAACCTCTGCGCGCAACGCCTATCACGGCACGGTCAGCCACGTCGTCGACGGCGCGGTCAATGCCGAGGTAACGCTCAAGGTGTCGGACGGCATCGACCTGGTCGCCATCGTTACGCGCGAAAGCGTCGCCGATATGGATCTCAAGCCCGGCGCGACCGTCGTCGCCTTGATCAAGTCGAGCTTCGTGCTGCTGGCCGCCGGGCATGAGCCTATCAGTATTTCGGCGCGCAACCGCCTGATGGGCACAATTTCATCGATCACCACCGGCGCGGTCAATGACGAGGTGACCCTGGCCTTCGACGCCGGCAAGACCCTGACCGCCATCATCACCCACGGGTCCTGCGTCGAAATGGGGCTGGAGGTCGGCCAGCCGGCCCAGGCGCTGATCAAGGCGTCGCATATCATCCTCGCCAGCGCATAGATCTTTGGGCCTATTTCACTTCATAGCCATACGACTTGATGATCTTCACGGCCTCCGGCGATTTCAGGAAATCGAGATAGGCCCTGGCCGCCGCATCGCCCTCGCCGGGTGTCAGCAGGATCGCCTGCTGGTCGATTGGAGTATAGTCTGCCTTTGGTACAATCCAACGCGAACCGGACGTATCCTTGATAACCTGCGACAGCGCGACGAAGCCGAGCTCGGCCGACTTGGTGCTGACAAACGTATAGGCCTGGGCGATCGAGGTGCCCTTGACGATCCTGGGCTGGAGCGTGTCGTAAAGTCCGAGCTTTTTCAGCGTCTCGACCGCCGCGATGCCGTAGGGCGCCGTCGCCGGGTCGGCTATGCTCAGGTGCTCGAACTGGCCCCTGGCCAGCACGGCGCCCTTGTCGTCGACGAAGCCCGGCGTGGCGCTCCACAGCACCAGCGTGCCGTAGGCATAGACGAAGCGCGTGCCCTTGATGCCGAGGCCCTCGGCTTCGAGCCTCGTCGGACGCTCGGCGTCGGCCGACAGGAAAACCTCGAACGGCGCGCCCTGCTCGATCTGGCTGAGGAAGTTGCCCGAAGACCCGAAGCTCATCGTCACCGTGTTGCCGGTCTTTGTCTCAAAGGCCGCCGCTAGCGCCTTGGCGGTGTCGGTAAAGTTGGCGGCGACGGCGACCTTGATGTCGGCGGCTGATGCCGGCGTCCCGAAGCCCAGGACCGCCACCGCCAGCAGTCCGCAGACCGCGGTTCGTAAACGTCCATACACGTGCGACATCGTTCCATCTCCCGCAAGTTCTTAGACCGCGGGTAGCGCGCCCTTCGTTATGAAGTCAACCTTCATAACGACGTAGTTGCGATATCTTTGCCGGCGTCGCAGCGTCGCCACATATGAAAACGCCTGGCTCAGCAGGCTGAGCCAGGCGTTTAAAGGCGAATGACGCGAAACGCTTAGCCCGGGTGAACCATGTTCTCCGGACGGACGAACTGGTCGAACTCCTCGTTGGTCAGGTAGCCGCCGCCAACCGCCTCGTCGCGCAGGGTCGTGCCGTTCTTGTGGGCGGTCTTGGCGATCTTGGCGCAGATGTCGTAGCCCAGGCGGCCGTTGAGCGCGGTCACCAGCATCAGCGAGTTTTCGAGGCCGCGCTTGATATTGTCCAGCCGCGGCTCGATGCCGACGACGCAGTTGTCGGTGAAGCTGATGGCGGCGTCCGACATCAGGCGCACGCTTTGCAGGAAGTTATAGGCCATCACCGGGTTGAAGACGTTGAGCTCGAAATGGCCCTGGCTGCCGGCAAAGGTCAGGGCGGCCTGGTTGCCGAAGATCTGCACGCAGACCTGCGTCAAGGCCTCGCACTGCGTCGGATTGACCTTGCCCGGCATGATCGACGAGCCCGGCTCGTTTTCCGGCAGGGCCAGTTCGCCCAGGCCCGAACGCGGGCCCGAACCCAGGAAGCGGATGTCGTTGGCGATCTTGAACAACGAAGCCGCGACCGTGTTGATGGCACCGTGGCTGAAGACCATGGCGTCGTGCGCGGCCAGCGCTTCGAACTTGTTCGGCGCCGTGGTGAAGCCGAGGCCCGTGATCTGCGCGATCTTTTCGGCGACACCTTCGGCGAAACCGATGGGGGCGTTGAGGCCCGTGCCGACCGCGGTGCCGCCCTGCGCCAGTTGCATCAGCTTGGGCAGGGTCTGCTGGATGCGCTCGATGCCGTTGGTCAGTTGCTGGGTGTAGCCGGAAAACTCCTGGCCCAGCGTCAGCGGCGTCGCGTCCTGGGTGTGGGTGCGCCCGATCTTGATGATGTCCTTCCACGCCTCGGCCTTGTCGTTCAAGGCGTTGCGCAGGGTCTGCAGCGCCGGCAGCAGGCGGTGGACGATTTCTTCGGCGCAGGCCACGTGCATGGCGGTCGGATAGGTGTCGTTCGACGATTGCGACATGTTGACGTGGTCGTTGGGGTGGACGGGCTTCTTCGTGCCCATCTCGCCGCCGAGGATCTCGATGGCGCGGTTCGAGATGACCTCGTTGGCATTCATGTTCGATTGCGTGCCCGAACCCGTCTGCCACACGACCAGCGGGAAGTGATCGTCGAGCTTGCCTTCGATGACTTCGTTGGCGGCCTGGACGACGGCGGCGCCGATCTTGGGGTCGAGCTTGCCCAAGGCCATATTGGCTTCGGCCGCGGCGCGCTTGACGATACCCAGAGCCCGCACGATCGGCAGGGGCTGCTTTTCCCAGCCGATCTTGAAGTTGCCGAGGCTGCGTTGTGCCTGCGCACCCCAGTAGCGGTCGGCGGCGACTTCGATTGGGCCAAAGGTATCGGTTTCGGTGCGCGTCTTGGACATGTTCCTGGTCTCCGTGGGCGGCGTTGCGGGCGGTTCGGTGCCGGACGGCCCTTTGAGCGGCGCATCCGCCGTCTCGAACTTGGCGCCGCTGTTCGGACGTGTCTTGTCCTTGGATTTCTTACCCCAGCCAAACATCCGCAACTCCTTACATTCGTGCGCGTGTCCCTTATACCCTGAAGGTGAAAGTGCAATGAAAATCCGACGTTTGAAAGCGAATCCTGCCGCCCGGCGTGGCGATTGCGCCGCAGTGCGGCATCCATGCCTGTTCAAGACGCGTAGAAGATGGCAGGCTGATCACAAACACGAGGCACGGCATGCTCGACAAACACCTGATCCTGTGGCCGATGGCGGCGCTGGCGGCACTGACCTTTTTCGTCCTGACCGTCATGCCCTTCGTTCGCGTCGTCGCCGTACGGTCGGGCAGAGCCCGCGTCAACGACTTCAAGCTGGGCGAAAGCGAGCGCGTGCCGGACAGCGCGCGTATCATCAACCGCAACTACATGAACCTGCTGGAACTGCCGGTGCTGTTCTACGTGGCGTGCCTGATCGCCTTTGCCGACGACCGAGTGAATGCGCTGACGCTGGGTCTGGCCTGGACGTTCGTGGGGTTACGCTATGCCCACAGCGTCGTGCACCTGACGATCAACAGGGTCTTGCTGCGCCTTGGCCTGTTCGCCACGGCCGCCACGGTATTGCTGGGGCTTTGGGTCGCGATCTTCTGGCAGATGGCCGGCCGTTAAGCCTGCGACGGCGCCGGGGCTTGCAGAAAGTGCCGCGCGATATGGGCGATCGGCGCACCGACGAACAGGCAATGCGCCAGAAGCCCGCTGACGATATCCCATCCCGCAGGCAGCTTCCAGCCAGGCGCTCCGGAGTGCGGAACGATGACATAGGCCATGGCTCCGTAAACCACTGCACCGTAGAGACAACCGAAGAGCCATGGGCGTTCGATCAGGCGTGGCAGCCGCAACGCCAGGGCAACGAAGATCGCCGCCATGATCGCCGTCAGACCGAAATGGACCGCGAGGCCGAGCAACGCCATCGCGGCGTCGCCCTTCAACGCGCCGGCGCCGGTGAGCCCGCTGGCAATATATTTCAGGATGCCGATTTCCGTGGCGCCGTGCGGTACGTAGCTTGCGAATGCGGATAGGATATCCAGTCCACCCGCTACCAGGCCGCCCCAGAAAATAGCCCAGACAATGCGCATAACGGTCCCCGCGTTAAGCGCTGTGTCATTGGCAGAACCAAATCGGCGCTCTCTTCGATGTGCTTTTGCATCATGTTTATCCAAAAAGTGGCATCTACTTTTTGATACGATATTCCAGGGCATTGGCTGGCTGAGATAGACCGGCCGCCTCCATCTCAACTATTTGTTTTTTCATGGACCTCTATCCCGCCCTGAACCTAAGCTTCGGGAGGAAGTCGATTGGCGTGGCATATGCGCCCGGTTACACCGTCTCGGCGATAAACCCGCCGGTCTGGCGTGCCCATAGCCGGGCATAGAGCCCGCCTTTGGCTATCAGTTCGGCGTGGCTGCCGACCTCAAGGATGCGGCCGGCGTCCATCACCACCAGCCGGTCCATACGCGCGATCGTCGACAGGCGGTGCGCGATGGCGATCACCGTCTTGCCACTCATCAGCTCCATAAGGCTCTCTTGAATCGCCGCCTCGACCTCGGAATCGAGCGCCGAGGTCGCTTCGTCGAGCACCAGGATCGGCGCGTTCTTCAACAACACGCGGGCAATGGCGATGCGCTGACGCTGGCCGCCCGACAGCTTGACGCCCCGTTCGCCGACCTGGGCGTCGTAGCCGCCGCGGCCCTTGCTGTCGTTGAGTCCGGGAATGAAAGTCGCCGCGTGAGCGCGTTCGGCCGCGCGCACGATGTCGGCGTCCGACGCCCCCATCAGGCCATAGCCGATATTGTCGCGGATCGAGCGGTGCAGCAGCGAGGTGTCCTGGGTCACCACGCCGATGTGGGCACGCAACGATTCCTGAGTGACCGCGGCGATATCCTGGCCGTCGATCAGGATACGGCCGCCCGACAGGTCGTAGAGCCGCAGGAACAGGTTGACCACGGTCGACTTGCCCGCGCCCGACGGTCCGACCAGGCCGATCTTTTCCCCCGGACGGATGGTAAGATCGAAGTCGCGAACCGCCGGAACTTCGCCGTAACTGAAGACGATGTGCTCGAACCGGACCTCGCCCCGGGCAACCTCCAGGGGCTTGGCGTCGGCGCGATCAACGACCGTATGCGGTCGCGAAATCGTCTCTATGCCGTTCTGCACCGTGCCGATGTTTTCGAACAGGCTGGTGACCTGGAACATGACCCAGCTCGACATGTTGAGGATGCGCTGAGTCAGCGCGCCGACCAGGGCGATGGCTCCGACCGAGATGGCGCCGTGTGCCCACAACCAGATGGCCAGCCCGCCCATGACCAGCAGCAGCGCCGAATTGAGGATCGAGGTCGAGACGTCGAGCCCGGTGATCAGCCGCTGCTGTATACGCCAGCCGTCGTTATTGGCGATCAGCGCTTCACGCACATAGTCTTCTTCGTGGCGCGTATTGGCGAACAGCTTGACCGTCTGGATATTGGTGTAGGAATCGACCACGCGCCCGACCAGGCTGGAG
>FTCZ01001853.1_pt1 | contig 40693 bp, 68 predicted proteins | sample 1658871 | NCBI WGS metagenome assembly FTCZ01 (sample SAMEA3914864, study PRJEB12502) | metagenome | biome: forest; material: soil | place: USA | collected 2012-03-12 | depth 0.3 m | reverse complement strand
TGCTTCTTATTGAACTGCTCGATCGATAGCGTGGCGGCGCTGGCAGTCTGTCCGCCAATTTGGATCGGGTGAGTGCTGAAGCGTGAAGCGATGTCCTGCCCAGCCTTGGCGGCGGCATTGGCCTTTTCCTGCGCGGCAGCCTCATCCTTCAGCGCCGCCGCATGGTCGCGCGTCGCCTTGGTCTTGGCGGCGGTGGCGTCGGCGCCGGTCTTGGTTTTCTTGGTCGCATCATCTGTCGCGCGCGCGAGGTCGCTAACGGCCTTCACGGCGCCCGTGGTGGCGTCCACCGTCTCCTTGGTGGCAGCGTTGTTATCGCGGGAGGTTTTGGCTGCGCCAGTGGTCTTTTCGGCCAGCTTGTCGACACTATCGCCAAGCTGGCCGATCGACTTCACGGCATCCTGCGCGGCCTTCTCGGCCTTCGCCAGCTCCGACGTGTCGACGGAGAAACCAAGTGGCGCGATATCCATGGGCTACTTCTTCCTTTTGGAGGCCTCAACTTCGGCGTCCATGAAGGTGTCGTCGATTGCCCGGATAACACGGGTTTCCCACGGGGTTACAGCCTGATCGGTCAGGCGAGCCCATGCTTCGATTTCAGAGTATGATAGCGGATTGACGGCGAAGCCGCTACCCGTTCTGGCACGGTGGAGCTCCAACCAATAGTGCCACAGATAGGCGCCCTCCGGTGGCAGTTTCGGCGCGTCGGCGACCTGCACTGCCTTCTTGCCTAGCTGCCGCTCCACCGCCGCAAGGTGCTCGTCAACAGTCGCCCCGGCGACCTGCTGCTGCCCCTTGAAGCGGTGGGCCGCATAGGCAGTTAGTCGCCGGAGGACGCCTTCGTAAAATTGGCGCGGTTGCTGACGAACGCGTCGACCTGATCACGGACGTGCGGGTATTCACGAACAAGCTGGACAGCGCCCTCATCGGCGAAGGTGAGCGCCTTTTTCTTGCTGTCGAGAATGCCGCTCCACCCACTGATGCAAGCGCTGATCAGCATGATCGAAGCATCGCGGCCACGACGCACGATCTCCGCGTCGTCCGCCTTGCGGTCCTTCTCCGCGTCGTCCGCAGCAAGCTCCGACTGGATACGGTTCATCTTGCGGAAGGCGAGACGGTAGCGGTCGCTGTCCGTGCCATGCACAAGCAGCTTGATGGGCTCTTCGAGCGCGTTCAGGAGCGGCTTGCCGGTCAGGTTGGTGATGGTTAGCCAGCGGCCGGCGTCGGCCCCCTGCTGCGTGTCGATCGCTTCTAGCGCGAAGTCCATAGGTTCACCTCAAAAGAGAAAGGCGGGCACGAAGCCCGCCTTCCCGATTACATCAACCCGATGACAATGCCAATTAGGTCAGGTTGGAACGCTGGATCGTCAGGGTGCTGCCGTCGATGCCCGCGCTGGCCGTGGCAAGGAGGGCCGAGAAGGGGCACGACAGGACGACGCCGCCGGCTGCCGCGACGCTCTTGGTGGCGCCGTTGACCTTCACGCGCTGCATATTGAACGACAGGAAGTCAGAGCCCGAGCCGGTGCCACTGGTGACAACCGCCACGAGGTCGGCGATCTGCTCCGCCAAGAAGGCTTCGATCAGCGTGCTGTCCTGAAGGAAGAGCGACATCGTGCCGCCGATCTTCATCACGCCGTAGAACACTTCGGGCAGGACCGTCGAACCGATAACCGGATCGGCAGTGATCTGGTTATCGATGCTGAAGTCGAGCCCGGTGACGATCGCGCGCTCAGCGCCGGCAAAGCGGAGCTGACCGGACGGACCTGCCAGAACCGACGTCGTGGACGCGGGGGTGGCTGCCGTGAAGTACGGGAAGGCGCCCGCCTTCTTCACCTGCATGTTCGTGCCTTGGAATGCCCACGACGCGGTCGCCATCCCGTTGGGCGGGATTTTGAACTGCCCCGATGCCACGCGCATGCCGAGGAAGAGCTCGGAGAAGGCCACGTCATTGTAGCGCTGCTCAATGCTGAAGGAGCGGCGCTGCGTGCCGTTGGTAAGTAGCTTGCCGGGCGCGGCGACGGTGAAGGTCGTGATCGCCGGGGTGACGGCAACCGGGACGTGATCGACCGACACGACACGATTGGTCGTACCAGAGAAGCCGGTGATCCGGAACTGGTCGAGCTCATTGCCGCCAAGCGCGCCGGTCAGGCGGATGATGTGGCCGATGCGGAAGCCCTTGGCGACCGGATCGCCGCCCGCGAAGGTGAACTGCGGCAGGATGCCATCGGCCGTGATCGACGTGAAGTCGGTGTTCGATGCCGTTGGGCCAACCGCCCAAGTGCCGCGCAGCAAGGCTTCCATCCAGTCGTCATAGGACTGGCAGGAGAGCTCGCTGTCGATGCTGCCGGCGCTGCGCTTGGTGCCGTGGCGCTCATCCACAATCTGCTGATCGGGGCGCACTTCCTGCGACTGGAAGATGTCCTTGTTCAGCGCGATGTTCGACTGCACACGGCGAATGAGCTTCGCGGAAGCCGACGAAGAGATGGCCGGCGTGCCGAGCGTGGTTTCTGGCGTGGAAACGACGTCGACAGTGACGTTATTCTGGATGGTCATATATCCCTCCGATCAATCAAGGCTGTAGGCTTGCAGGCGCGCGATAATCGGCACCGAAAGCCACGCGGGTTCAACGATCATGCGCCGCCGCTCGGCCTTCAGGGATATGGCGCGAGTATTACCATATTCGAGCCAAGTTCCAACCTTGAAAGCGTCCAGCACCTTGCCGACGGCAGCGTCAATATCCCGCGTGCCCTTGGTCGCATCCACGGGGTAGAAGAAGGTGAGCGTGTAGAGTACGAGGTTTTCGATCATCCCGTTCGAGACTGGATCGGAATAGACGGGCTCGATACCATCGCGCAGCCACGGCGTCCCTAGCTTGGGTGTGTAGGTGATGCCTTCCCACTCGCCTTCGGTCGGCACGCCGCCAAGCCCCAGCACCACGGCGCGAGAGGCGGAGCGGATGTCGGGTTGCGTGGTGGCGTTGCTCATTTGGTCATCCCGAGCTTGACTGCCGCGCCATTCACGAAGGTTTTCCACTTCGCGACATTGCGGGTAACGAAGAAGAAGCCCTCAAATTTCGACGTGCCATACTCGACAAATGGCCCATACTTCACGTTGTTCGTGTAGTAATACGTCATGCCCAACTTCAATTGCGGAATGACCAACGCGGTGCGCGCCGCAGCCTCTCCCGCTGAAGCCGAGACAAAATCCTTGGGCTTGTCGATCATCTCCGTGATGTTCGGCGGCTCAATACTTGGCTGCCAACTGGACACGAGGAAGCCGGTATCGATGTTCGTTTCATCCGTGACCGCTTCGCACAAGTCTTGGATCGATACGCGCGCGAGGCCTTGAAGGTTGGCGCCAGCCTTCTTCGCCCAACTCCCGAGCGAGGCCTTGAAGGCGCTACCGCTGCTGCCCATCAGATTTCACCATAGGCGACGGTGAGGACGGGGCCATCCCCGGCAGGATCGGTCGTATCAGTCCAGATGATGCGGAAATTCTTGCCGGCCCATGCCACGGTGTCGCCCTTGTCGACGACGAATGGCGCGCCGGACTGCGCGATATAGAACTCGCTGACCGTGCGCCCGGCGAGGCTACCAATGCGGTATTCCGACGACTTGCCCGGCGACAACTCCACCATCATGAAGCTGCCTTGCAGTGGCGCTCCGCCGCCGGTGGTGGTTTCGGTCACGGGATCGAACACACCCGTCACAGCCGGCCGCGTGATCACGGCCCTAGCGCCCTTCTTGGTGATCAGGCGCAGCGCCATGGCTGCTTGGGCGTCGTAGGTGCCCATCAGCCGATCTCGTGGTTGTCCATCATGCCGACGTCGAAGATCGGCTGATGTTGGTTAGGCCCACCCGCGAACGGCAGCGGTCGGCGCGGCTTGTTCGGGTCGCGCGCGAACACTTCCACCAGACGCATGGCGGCCGTGAACTGCTTTTGTCCGGGCGCGCCGGGCGCGTAGGTGGTCTGAATGTGGCCCACCGCCTCGTGCGTGATCATGCCGCCGCGATCAAGGTTCTGGAAGAGCGCTTCGGTTAGCGCCACCCACCCAAGCTCGCACTGTGCGTCTTTCACGCGCTGGGGTACGGTGTTGAAGATGCGGCCAGCACCATCCGACAGGTCGGTGCGCGGGAATTCACCGGCCTGATCATTGTTGACCGGGAACGACTTATAGACCCAATTGGTATTGATGAACTGGAAGGCGCTCATTAGCGCAGCCTCCGCAGCACTCTCGTCGAACGACGAGGTATCGCGGAGGAGTGCAATGCAATAGTTGTTGAAGTCGTCGACAGACACATAGGTCTGCGCGTTGGCGAGGCCCGTGTTATCTTCGACGATCAGCGCCATATTACTTCTCCACAACCGGCAGGAGCGTGGCTTCCGCCTGATCCTTGGTCATCTTGTCGCCAGTCTTTTTGCCATCGGCGTCGCGGCCATACCAGCGGCCGAAGCCCTCGTGATAGACGGCCACGGCCGGGCCGGCGGCGACGGGCGTGGTGTCCTGAATGCCCGTGGTGTCCTGAACGCTCGTGATGGCGCTGCTATCAAAGGTGCTCGGCGTGATCGTGCCGACTGGGATCGTGCTGCCGGTGATCGATCCGACGACAAGCTCATCGGCGTCAGCCGCTTCGGCGCGGGCGATCTCAGCTTCGGTGGCGACGTCCACCCAACGCGAGGACCAAAGCTGCTCCATGCGGCGCGGCCCGAGGTGGTGGAGTGCCTCACCCGGTACGATGTCACCTTCGGCAAAAGGTACGCCCGCGATCGGGCCTGCCTTGCGGACAACGAAAGTGGCTGACGGGTGGAATGGGGTGCGAGTGGCGATGCGGCCCATGTGGTAACTCCGATATGTGAAGAAGACGGGGGCAGCCTAGACCGCCCCCGCCCATCCCTGCAATGGCCGCCGCTTACGCGACGATGCCATTCCAGAAGGTGCCGAGGTCCGTGCCGACCGCCTTCATGGCGAAGCACATCTCGATCTCCACGCGGTCGGACGCGAGGTTCTCCATGCGGAACTGCTTGATGCGGTTGCCTTCGGCGCCCGCGCCCATGTAGCCGGTCCACGAGAAGGTATAGCCCGCCGACGGCGTCATCAGGCCCGGTGCGGCAGGCGCGTACAGAAGCAGCGCATGCTTGCCGGCGATGAAGGCGTGGGCGTTGGTCTGGCCTTCCTGCGCCGTGTTCTCGATCGCCTTGGAGACGACGATCTTGTCCACGTCGAACAGGGAGGCGAGGATTTGCATCGTGGTCTTGGCTGGGCCGCCAGCGGTCTGGCCATACTTGATGCGGTCGATGATGTCCGGATGGTCGAGTAGGGCGTCAACGACGCGCTGGCCCAGCATCAGGACGTTGGGCTCATAGCCCGTGTTCTCCATCATGGAGGTCTTCTCGGCGCGGATGCCCTCGATCGGGGTCGACGCCGGGTCATTCCACTGAAGAATGTTCGTGCCGGCCGCGCCACTGGCGACGCCGGTGAGCTCGCGGCCCCACACGCCCGTCTTGAAGAAGGTGTTCACGAACACCTTTTCGCGCTTGATCAGCGCCTTGTGCGTCACATAGGTCATCGCCTCGCGATCCGGGTTCAGCACCGCATCGGCGTTGGCCCGCATCTGATCGTCGATGTCCTTATGGAAGGCATAGACATGGCAGTAATAGGTCGGCGTGTTGTCGACCGTGTAGCCGCCGCCGAAGCTCTCGGTGGACGGCGCGCGCTCCTGCATCTCATCGCGGTTGAACTGGCCGCGATCATAGGTGTAATAGCGGTCGCTCTGCTTGGCGACGGGGATGTTCGGAAACACCTGCGTCGCGGCAAAGTTGGTCGCATTCTGAAGGTACGCGATGCTCATGTTGGTGAGCGGCGTATTGACGTGAACGTCACCCGGCGTCGGCGTCATGGTATCAATCCCCCTATGAAGGTTGCCGGCGCCGGGTCAGGGCGCCGGGGAGTTGGTTAAGCGATGTCCTCGATAAGGAGGATGGCGATCAGCGAGTTGGCGCCGGCAGCGGCTTCGAGCGCGAGGCCACGGACGTGGTCGCCTGCGCCCGCAGTCTTGGCCTTGCCGGTGGCATCCGACGACACCTTGGCGCCCTTGGCGATGGCGGCCGAAGCCACGATCTTCGAGACGCCAGCAACGCGGACGTTGACCGCGAGGCCGGCGATCGGGTTGGTCTGGATGACGCCGATATTGTACGCGCCAGCCACGCTCTGCGGCGAGATACCGCCAGCGCCGAGGACGGCGAACAGGAACTTCGAGTTGGTCAGGTCGACGGCGGCAACCTGATTGCCGATGTCGGTGGCAAGGCCAGCGTAGGACATTGGATTTCCCCTATTCTCTGCGCGTTAGCGCGTTGTCGGAGCCAATGGCGCGGGGTTAGCCGCGCTTCTTGGCGATGTATTCGTTGTAGAGGTTGGGTTCGGCCTCGATCGCAGCGGAGTAGGCCTGCGCGTCGGTGAGCTCCGGCTTGGCCTTCTTGATCTCGTCGGCCTTCGCCTTGATCTTCTGCTCCGGATCATCGCAATCGCCGGCCATCGCCGTGCCGCTCGACTTGAAGAGCGGGCTGTCCTTCGAGATGGTGGAGGCCTGCTTCAGGATGTCGACGACGGCGGCGTGATCTGCCTCCGTGGTCTTACCCTTGCGGATGCGATGGAGAAGGCCGCCAAGCTCATCGGCCTTGCCGACCTTGAGGCCCTTGGCGATCTCGACTTCGGCGCCGATCTCGCGCTCCGACGCCATCTTCTCGATCACGGCAGTGGCGGCAGCGGCTTCGTCGCGAGCCTTGTTGATGATCACGCGGACACTCTCGGGAAGCGCCTTGAGAATGGCTTCCTCGTCGGTTTCGGCCGGCTTCGCCTTGGCGATGGCCTCGTCGCGCTCGCCCTTGAGCTTCACGATCTCGGCGTCCTTGGCTTCGACTTCAGCCTTCGCCTTCGCGATCTCGGCGTCCTTGCTCTCGATCGACTTCTCGATCTTCGCGAGCTCTTCGGTAAGCTGTTCGATGGTCTTCATGTCTGCCCCCTTGAACAGGTTGGTTTCGGCCAATTCGGCCAGTTCGGAACGAAGCGCCGCGACGTTATCGATGTCGGGACGCCGCTTCACGATCATGACGTGCGCCTGCGGATCATCCCCGTCGGGTACGAGGCTAATTTCGCCGATACGCAGCGAGGCGATCTTCTTGATTTTGCGCGTGGTCATGCTTCGATCTCCGCATCCACAAGCTTCCCGCGCCCGCCGATGCTGAACATCGACAAGTCACCAGCCTTGACGGCCTTGCGGATGTCTGCGTCGTGGATTTCCATGCCGATCCACCAGCCGCGCTTGGTGGTGGAGGCGCCTAGAGCCTTGCACAGGTCATCATCGACCATGACGCTCTCAACGATGTCGCCGGTCTGTTCGCCGGTGTGGTTATGCTTGGCGATGCGGGCGTTAAGCATGAAGTCATGCGCCGCCTTTTCGATCACATCCATATCGGCATGCTGACCGGACCAGTCGACGACGGGCTTGCCGTTGTCGGAGCACACATATGCCCAACCCCGGACGATGCGCCCTTCGGACTTCGCCTTATCGATGCGAAAATGGATGGTAAAATCGTCGGCCACTGTGTCGCCTATCGGGATGAAAACCCCTCTTGGGGGTGGTTCAGTCCCGAGTGCCGGCGATAATCGGGTGGCACCCGAGCGCGCATGTGGCGCGGCTATGTCGCGGCTTATAGCGCTACGCTACTCGCCGCGCAAGACGGTTTACTGAATTCGGATGCCGACATCCACAGACATCGTCCGCAGACCTTGGGTTTCCACTTCAACCCGCAAGGTGCAGCTCTCACCGGGCGTGCCGCCGGACAGCCAAAAGACTGCCTTGGTCCCGCTGGGATCGGGCGCGGCTCGATCAGCGGTAACATTGCCCTTGATGATAATGACATCAACCGAATTGATTGTGTCATCACCTAGCCGATTGGTCCAGTCGACGACGTAATCCAGCACTTCGATGCTGTATTTCGGAGAGAAGCTAGCCATAATCCAACACCCCCTTAAATGACTATCGCTCTGACTTGCTGGCCTACTGCGACTGTTCTTGCATCTTGCACGGTGGATATGGACCGTTGCTGCTGGACAACTTCGATGCTGCGACTAATTGCATCCAACACCAGCCATCGCGAATGCGGCGGCACCGTTGATATGAAGCGCGCGCCTGCCGCAAACGTGGTTGCGTCGTTCAGCGTAGCGTGGCCAGCGCTCACGATCAGGAGCGCGCCAGAGGACAGCGACGTCGCGCCGTTCAAGCGGGCGAACGACTGCCCGGTATTCGGCAGCACGCCGGACGCGGAGGTCGTGGCGCTACGCAGGGTGATCGCCGCCGCGCCCTTGAGGGGTAGCTTGGCCGCGCTGGCAGCGGTCGCGCTATGGAGGGTGGCCGTCGTATGGCCGGCGATCGTGAGTGCGCCTGTCGCGACAACAGTGGCCGTCTTGAGGGTCGCGGCCGCCCCACCCTTGATCGCAAGCTTGCCCACTGCCGCGACGGTGGCGCTGGCAAGTTGTGCATGGAGATTGCCGGCGGCCTGCCCGGTCATCCCGCCGAAGCCAAGCACAGTTGCGGAGTTGAGGTGAGCCGACACCTGCCCCTTGACTGGCAGTGTGCCTGCGGCTGCAACCGTGGCATTGCGCAGCGTGGTGGAGGTCTGGCCATGGGCCGCCGCATGGGTCGACGACGCCACCGTTGCGTTGCGCAGGGTGACAGATACCAGCCCGCTGCCACCCTTCGCGCCGGTCGCCGTGATGGTAGCGCTACGCAGGGCAGCAAACGTGGTTGCCTTTAGTGCCAGCGCGGCGGCGACGATCGTGGTGGCATTGCGCAGGGTGGTGGTAGCATGGCCCGTGTTGGCCAGTTTGCCTGCGGCTGTAACCGTGGCCGCGCGCAGGGTCGGCGTCACCTGCCCCTTGATCGGCAGGACAGCGGAGCCCGTCGCCACAGCGTTGTGCAGGGTTGCGGAGGCCTGCCCCTTGGCGGCAAGTGCGCCAGTCGCCGCGACCGTGGCCGCGCGCAAGGTGATCGCGGCCACACCCTTGCCCGCGAGCGCACCGGCCACCGTTACCGTGGCGTTGTTCAGCGCCTTGGAGGCGACGCCCTTGAGTGCGAGCGTTCCCGAGCCGAGCGCGGTTGATGTGGCCAAGGTCTTATTGACAAGGCCACTAATCCCGCCGGAACTTGGGACAGTGTATGTGACGACGATCAGGCCGGCTTGACCAACGCCAGCCGTATTGCGTCCACCGCCACCGCCGCCGCCATACAGGCCGCCGGGGCCGCCATTGCCCGAGCCGCCGCCGCCCGCGCCGCCGCCGCCGGGGCCGGCAGTCGCGCTATTGTAGGTCTGCGTCCAGACTGTGGCCGCCGTGCCAGCTCCGCCCGTGCCAGAGGTGTTGCCTGCGCCGCCACCGCTCGCGCCGCCGTTGGGGTTGCCGCCGTTACCCGACGCCGTGCCTGTGCCGGGCTGACCGTCTCCGCCAGCGCCAGATGGGCCGGCTGCACCACCACCGCCACCGCCACCGCCAGTCGCGCCAAGGTTGCCGCTACCGCCAGCAAATAGCGTCGTGCCAACGCTTGCCGCAGTCGTGCCGCCCGCGCCGCTAACGGACGTGGTCGCGTTCTTGCCGGATGCCGCTTTAACTGTGGAGGTCGAGCCAAACCACGTCGTAGCCTGCCCGCCGGCCGCATCGACGTTGCAATTGACCGTTCCACCAGAGGTGACGGACATACCCGTGATTGCCGCGTAGGCGCCGCCACCGCCGCCCCTGCGACTTGCTGCGGTCGTGGAGGCTGCACCATTGCCGCCCGATCCGAGGCACGCGACGTTGACCGTGGTTACGCCTACAGGGACCGGCCATGCGGTCACGCCAGCCTTGATGAACTCGGTATAGGTGCCGGGCGCCAGCGCTATGCGCGCGCCTGTCGCGGTCACGGTGGCCGGATTAAGGATCGTATTGACGTTGTTGCCAGTGACCGGCGCCGCATTGCGGTACAGGTGGTTGGCGGGCAGGCTCGCTTGGAGCCCCCACTTCCACGCCAGATAGCCTTCGAGAAGCGCGCGCGTTGGGGCGTCGTTGGCATTGACAGCCGTGAGCTCGCCCCACGTACTGGTGCCCATGTTGGCTTTGGTGCCGTCGGCATTGAGCGTCAGGTACGGAGTGCCGGCGCTACCGAAATTGGTGGCGGCAGCCCAAGTGGCGCCAGCCGTGCCGTTGACAAACCACCGCGCCGTCGTGCCATCGAAGGTCACGACATAGAGGGATAGCGACGCCGAATTGGCTAGGGCGACATCGTGAAAGCCGTCGTGCCCGAAGATGCAGAGGGTGGAGCTCTCTCGCTCAATCGAGAAGCCGGAAACGCTGTTATCATCGACGCCGGTGGCGGCAAGGGACAGCAAACGGGTGTAGAGCCCGTTATCGCCAAACGCTGCGACGAAGGCGATGGTCCATGTCGAGCCGGTGATGTTAGACGCCAAGCCGGTCATGGAGGGCGCAGGCGACTGCGTTCCATCAAAGACTAGCTTGCCGCTGCTTAGCGTAGGAGCGAGGGCGTTGGCGGATAGTGAAGACGCGGAGGCCGACTTGTCATCAATTGAAGTGACAAGGCTTCCAGATGTGTGAAGTGTGGCTCCGTCGCTGGCATCGTACCACGCTTTCAGCGCGGCTCCGATATTGGATGGGGTCCATGCGGTCATTGCGCAGCCCACCCACTATTGCGGCGGCCACCGGGCGAGACGATTGAGAAGATCGCTTTAGTCAACTCAATCGCCTCCCGGTAGGCGCGGCGACTTGCCTTAGCTGTTGCCGTCCACGATCGTGAAGCCGGTGATCGTGAAGCCCTGACCGGCCGCGAACACCGTATTGTCGACAGTCATGACACCGCCACCGCCAGTCGCGGTCACGTCGCCCTGCGCGCCGACGGTCGTGCCATCGCTGGCAAAGATGGTGAAGTAGCCGGCCGTGCCCGCCGCGTCGGCCGAGCTGTCCGCCCACGAACCAGACATCGCCTTGGAGCCGCCGGATGCAGCAAGCATCCAGTCCGACGGAAGGTTGAGCGTCGCCAACACGGTGCCGGTGCGCGCCGATCCACAGTTGGCCGGAACTGCGCCGCTGTAGATTTTCATGACCGCAGCCGTGCCGATCTGCGTCTCGATCGCATCGAGCCGCGCGTTCTGGACGGCGGTGGAAAGCTGAAGCTGGCCCATTTCTATTCCCCCAAAAAGAAAGGGCGGCCGAAGCCGCCCTCCCGTTTACTTCAGCGCGTCGAGGAGGTCATCAACCTCGCCCAAGGCGTCCTGCTTGACCTGCTCATAGGCGGCCTGCGCCACCACGACGGCGACGCCGAACGGCGCCTTGATGCCATCCTTCTCGATCTCGGCCACCAGCTTGGTGGCGACGTCGAAGAGCTTCTCCGGGTTGGAGAGGGCCGCGTCGGCGGCCTGCACAAGCGACTTGGCCACGTCGCCGTAGCGCTGCGCCACTTCGTCGGCTGCGGTCATGAGGGCCTTGTGGAGCTCGGTATGGACCCAACCGATAACCGCGTGGCCGGTGAAGATTGCCTTGATGGCAGAGATGACGCCCATGGTGATCACCCTATCTTATGTGTGGTCGACACGCGGAAGATCGCGGTAGCGATAGCCCCCACCGTCATGATGGTCGTTACCACGCCGGCCTGATCAATACCAGACGGCAGCACGCCGTTAGCCGCTAGAAGTGCGAACAACACCGCGACCACCTGCGTAATGATGATCTTAGACTGCCACCATGGCTTCGTATCCATATCAACCCCCTGTCATTAAATCATCGAGCGTCCTGCGCATCAGGCGCACGAGTGCCCGCTTTTCTTCGGAGGATAGGCCCGGCGACATAAAGCGAGCGAAGCTCCCCTGTCCGTCATCCATCACCGCGATAACCATGGTGGATGTTCCCCCGGACTGGATCACGAGGCCGGAGGCTTCTACCTCCTCTAGCGCCAGCTTGCGACGGCGCTCATTGCGATCTTTGTCGACGATCTTAGCCATATCGTCACCCCCGGAGGAGCCTACCACGATTGGCGCGCATACGAAAAGAGGCCCCACGGCATAAGCCGTGGAGCCCCTACCAGTTCTGACGGAAAGATCAGGCGCGCGCTAGCGAGCCGAACCGAGCCATGCGCTCCACACCATCGTCGCACTTGATCACCGCAAAGGTCGACGTGCTATTACCCTTGCCCGGCCGTTCGACGGAGCGAACGATCACCCCAGTGGCGCGCTTCGATGCGCGCGGGCCGGGAGTGAACGAAACCTTGCTGCCAATCATGTGGCCCTTAACCACCTGCGCGCCACCCATATCGATCTCCCTAAATCATCACGATGATGAAAGCGCCTTCTGACGCACGAGGATGATCTTGGCAATGGGGAAGGTGGCCCATTCTGTTGCCCGGCTGGGACCACGCCGCGTAAGGCTACCGCTTGTTAGGCGGCGACCTTCATTGCCGTTACCGGCGAGTTGTCGTTCGCAGTTGCGAGCTTGACCGCATAAGGGGCGGCCCTAACCGATCGCGTTCTCTCTCAGCCGTGGCACGTCGAACCTATGTCACCCCCATCAACAGCGACGCAGCATAAAGAGGCGTCAACCCCGCCTTAGCTACGGCCTGCGCCGCTGATGGTGGAGGTGGCGGGTACCGCCCCCGCGTCCGCACCAAGCATCAATCGACCGATACACGATCATGGAGGATGGTGGAGAAGCGAGGCGCTTTGCTCGCCACCGGCAGACGAAGCCGGCTCTTCGGCCATCCATGCCCGCAGCGGGTGTCAAGTCCGCTCGACATGGCTCCTAGCTCCACCACCCACCATGACAGTGGGAGGCGCCGGCCGGTGTGACTAAGGCTACCCCCAAACAACACCGGCCGACTTGCACCTTCCGAAGTATCAGCCCCGGTGCCGTGGGGCAGTGTCACGCTTCGGTCGTGGGCAGGGTGAGCCGATAATTCCCCTTACCAAGTCAGTCCCGGTTTCACCGCTTCGTCCGATTGGACCAGACTTAGCGGCTACCGCCTTCGCTCGGCGACTAGCCATGTCGATCTATGGCGCCATGCAATAGGTGTCAACCCCTCGCGTACACATTTACTCCGGGGCCGCGTTTTAGGCGCTCATGACTGGCCGCAATACGTGCTGCGCGATGTTGGGGGTCACTATCCAGTCGCGCTTGACGCTCGGCCTTGGCGCGGATGTCGGCGAGGATCGTGCTTGCAGCCAAGTCCTCCGTCATATGCTGCTTCTTCCGGAGAAAGCGCCACATCTCATAGTGCTCAGCCGGGATGCCGTAAGCCATCATGCGCGCCATGTGCCGCCGACGTGCCGTCTTGGCGCGCTTGGCGATAATCTCCGGCGTGTGGCAGTTCGCGGATATTAGCGCGGCCATCTGCGCCCGGCGCTCCGGCGTCATGGACCGGCTCGTCGAAGCCCGCATCTCCGGCGACCGATTGTGGACGAGATTGGCGCAATATTGGCAGTGCGGCCTGTCGCGCTTACCAGACGCCTTGCACGCAGCCGGCTGAAGGCAGTGCGGGCGCTCGATCGGGGGAAGGTGCGCAAACTTCTTCCGCATGCGCTCCTTGGCGAGGCAGGAGAGACATCCTGCGGTGCGTGGATCATCAGACGCCCCGCATGCGCCCGGCTTCAGGCAAAGCGGGCCGTTCTTCATTTGCGCTCATCCGCGACCGCCGGGCCGTTCTCGGCCATAGTCACGTCGGCATAGGTTTCCGTCAGCCGCTCCCAATCCGACCACGAAACGAACATCTCTGCGATGCTGGCCGCGATGCAGCCGGGCAGCGAGGAAAGATCAGATACCATCTTCCATTGCTTCATGGACTTCGCATCACTCACGCCCATGTGCGCGATCATGCCGCGCGTGCCGGCCCGATAGAACGGCGACACGGCGGCAGCCAAAGCGGCGGCCTTCTGCGCCACATGGCGGCGCCGCTCCACCTGCTCATTGTTGTATGCAAGGAGTTCGTCCACCCGCTTGCGCAAGCGCTCGATCTCGTCGGCTGCCTCGATCTCGATTTGAGAGCGCGCAGCACTCGGCGCCACCGCATGACGGCGCAGCTTGTCAACAATGTCCATGGATTTCCTCTTGGCTTAGAGAATGACGAAAATGAAAAGCGCGGCCACGCCGCAGAGGAGTAAGGCGATCAATAGCCCGTTCGCGCCAAGTGCGGCGATGATCGGGACTGAAACCAGCAAGGCGATCAGCATCGCAGCTAGGCGCATGTCACTTCCTCCTTGAGGAGCTCGCGCCGCACCACATCGATTATCATCTGCACCGCCTGTGGTGAGGCGAAGCCCCTGCGTATGGCGCCATCCTCTGCAAGGATCGCGTCCACGTCGCCTCGCAATTGTTCAGCAAGGCTTGTCGTTTCCAATGTCTTCAAACCGCACCTCTGCGATCGGGGTGTGGCAGGCGAGCGAGCGATCGTAGATCGCCTGCATCATGTTGGGTAGGCGCTCCTTTTCGCCGGGCTTGAAAAGCCGAGCCGTGAACGCCTCAATCTCGGCGGAATGGTAGTGCTGCCCTTCAGGCGTTCGCTGATCGGCCCACACCGGATATTCGCCACCATGATCAGGCCAGCGGCTGACGATAGTGACAAACAGGACAACGCCCACTACCCAAGCAACGCGCTTACGCCAGCGCCGCCAGCGCCCCTCTGCGTGATCAATGGCGCGCCACTGCTCGCGGGTTAGAAGATTACCGGACATCTCTCGACACCTCCGCCGCGATCGGTGTCTGGTGGCGTGGCTGATTGGCGGCGATCAGAACCGAATAGGTCGCGCACAGGCCGAAAAGCCACATTTTCGTTGCGAAATTCATGTTGTCACCCTCCATAGAAACCTGCCGAATATAATCTTTATCTTGCGCTGCGCAATATTTTTAGCCCGGCGTTGGCCGCATCGAGCCATATGAGCTCGCATCCTGTCGGCGTCCGGTCGCCCTTCCTGCAATTGCAGAGGTAGTGGGCGATAACGAGGTTGTCGGCGTCTTTCCCGCCCTTCGCTTTCGGGATGACGTGATCGCGGGATGGCCCGGCGCGCATGCCCATGAACAGGCCCGGATCATGCTCGATCAACTCGCCGCAGATGCCGCAGCGGCCGCCCTGCGCTTCAAGGAGAAGGTGCCGCAGAGCGCGCCGCTTCCGTCGCTTGTTCTTGTAGTCCATGCCGCCCCCGGCTTTGACGCACCGTTGGCATAACATGGGCGGACGCAGCTAGTCGATCGTTGGTTATTCGTTACCCCTTCCTGAATGGCAGGACCGTGGCGAAGGTGTGCGTGTCAACCTTGGCCGACGCGGCAACGCACTTACTGGCGGGGATGATATAGCCGCGCGAGATGCCAAGCTGCGTCAGACGGCGCACCTGCTCAGCGAGCTCGCGATTGGCCTTCGAGATGCGCCGGATAGAGCGGAGCAACACTCCGATCGTGGCGAGGAAGATCAGCAGTTGTGCGATCTGCGTCGAAATAGCGAAGCCCATAAACCCTCCTCAAAGCAGGCCTAATTGCGGCCCCATCTCGAACGGCTCTATCATGGCGCTGATAGGTTCATCAACAACAACGGGCGTCAGGGACGCAATTTCATCTCGACACTGCTTGACGTGGCTATCCAGCACGGCCGCCACGGTAGCGCGCCACGGCTGCCGGTCGCCCACCTCCTCGAACAATCGCCAGTGCCTAGCGGCCGCGATCTCGCATCGGTCTGCGAATTTCGTCAGGAAGTTGATGCGGCCAGCAAGGTATGGGGTCATCGCACGATCTCGTCTGGATCATACCCAAAGCGCGCGCAGAGTTGATTTGCATAGGTGCTGCCGACTAGCAGGCGATCCATCACGGCCGCCCATCTCGGTGTAGGGCGGAGCGCTCCGGGGTTCTGCACGACGCGGCGCAGAAACTCTTTATAGCTCGGCCTGCCATCGCTCATGAGGGTGGCTGAGGCCTCAAGGGACGCCATGGTCAGTCCCTCCCCGGCAAGGTCGCGCGGTCAAACGCATCAAGGGCTTTCTGCCACCCCGCGCGATGCCAACCTTGCCTAAGCCATTCTTTATGGCCTTCCTTCCCCTCGAAGCTTTTGCGATCGGGGATGGCGGGTGCTGCGGATACAATAGCAGCCCGCAACCGCTCCACCTCTCCCGTCGCCTCGGTGCGGGTGAGGAGTGAGAGTGCGTGGATCGGGTCCGCATTCACGATCTTCATGCACTCGACATGGGCTGATGCCCGGTCAAAAACATCGCCATCCATCACTTCGCCTCCTTCGGTGCAGCGGCGAGCATGGCACCACGGTAGGCTATGCTGAAGATGTACGATGCCTGATCGTGGTCCCAGCCGAACTCCTTGCAGTAGTATTCAGCTGCCGCATCGCAGATTGCTTTGGGCAATCCTGCGGGGAGCCCATCAGGCGCCACCCCTTCCTGCGGGGCTTGTTTTTTGTAAGGGCAATTGAGTTGGTGAAATGCCCTATGAGCTACGCAATTGCGCCGAGGCGTTTTAACCAGTCCGCAGACTTTGCAATTTTTGCTTGTTTCCGCGTCACCGCCGGGGTTTTTCGGGGCGCCGCGAAAAACCACCCCTTCCTGCGGCTGTGCGGTGAGGGCAGCGGCATCTAGAAATGCGCTCCACCAATCGGAAACGAAGAGCGTGGGGCCTTTCCTGTACTCTTCCCGATTGTGGTAGACCCCGAGCATCTCCTTCGTCCACTTGCGCGGGACCAACGCGAAGCCGTCCGGCACCGCATATTCGCTCGACGGGGATGGGGTGGTGAGGGCTGCAAGCACATGGCGCAACATCGCTTCGGCCTGCGTCGCGTCGAAGAGGTTGGTCCCGGTCGGCTCATGGCGCATCGGCTTGTCGATGCCCAAGGTTGCCATTGCGGCGGGGCTGTCGTTGTATTCAGCCTTGAAGCTGATACCGGCGTCCGGACGGAAGTTCTCAGGGAGCTTCCACGCGAGAAAGCGGTTCACCAGAACCTTCATCGTGGCGTCGTCGATCATGTCGCTCATACCATCTCCCTATCGTAATCGCGCACCGCGTCGATCAGCTTGAACGTGTCGACAAACCAGCGGACACGGCCGCAGCCGTCTCGCAGGAACTCGACGCCACCGCGTTTGGCGGTCATCTCTGTGCGGCGGAGCTTGCCGACGCCACGGACATGAACATCGCGCTCGCGGATGACCATATCCCAGCGGGGCCGGTCATTCGTTGTAGTCCGGATCAAAGCGACCACGCGCGATCCTCCTCTGTTCCGGCGCCATCTGGTCGTAAGCCTGCATTTCCATCTCAACAATAAAACGGAGCGCACGGTCGTCGCAGTATGGTGCAATCTCTTCGACGCGCGCCTGCCGGCGCATCTTACGCCTAGCCGCCGACACGCGCGATCCCATCAAAAATAGCCATGAAGGCACGCTCGTAGAGCTTCGCGTCGCCAGCGCTCATCAGGCCAAGGATGCGCCTCTTCTCGCGCAGGTAGACGCGCGCGAAGTCCGGATCATGCTGAACGATCGTGCTCGTGTTGCTGATCAGGTCGGCGAGCTTGATGGTCTGCGCTTCCGGCGAGATGGTCGCGAGGCGCTGCGCCTCAGCCTCTTTGCGCTCAGCGCGGTTGCCCGGCCAGTCGGGTTCGGTCAGGTCATTCACCAGCGCGGCCACCGTCTCGCCATATGTCGCCTCGATATCCTCGATCGTGACGTCGGTGTCCTCCACGGTGTCATGCAACAGCGCGGCCGCCAGCATCTCAGGCGTGTGCGGCACAGAGCGAACGATCATCATCACTTCGATCGGGTGAACGATGTACGGCTCATCGGTGTATTTGCGGCGCTGCTTGGCGCCGGTGTGCGCCAGCGTTGCGAAAATCAGCGCGTCATCAACGATGTCGATGGACATTACTCTATCTCCAATCCCAAATGCAGGCGCAGGGCGATCTTGGCGGCGTTGAAGGCCATCTGGATTTGCCATTCCTTATCCAGATTACCAGCGCGGATGTTGGCGGCAAGCGCCGGGTCAGTCACGTCGACGGCCATCGCGGCAGCCTCGCGCGCGGCGATCATCGCAGTGCATTTGATGTCGATCATCGCAGGCACCGCATCACCTCACGGAGCTCGCGCCCCGCATCGGTCGGCTCGATCAGGATGGAGCGCTTGTCGCGCATGTCCGTGATCCGGTTAGCGAGCCCGTGCTTGATGAACGTGTTCGTCGCGCGGGTGATCACCGGCTTGGCCACATTCATAGCCGCCGCGATGGCGCGCACCGTGAAGAAGTGCCCGCGAAGCTCCGGCGGATTGTCGCACAGATAGGCGAGCATGGCGATCTGGCGCACGGTCAGGTCGATGTGATCGGGCGTGCGCACATAGGCCAGCGCGGACCCGCCAAGGTCATTTTGCTTCGGCATCAACCGTCTCCTCGTAATGGCGCTCGGCGGCGCGCATCTTCTTGGCCATCTCGCGGGCAGTCTCCCACCACATCGCCAGCGCAGCCGACTGCTTGTCCATGAAGAAGGGGCGCATAGTGCGCGAGCCGCCAAGTAGGCGGTCGCCCTCCGACACCGATCCACAGGAGGAGCCATCGGTCCAAATGCGCGTGATCCATCCGCTGTGCGCGTTGTAGCTCCACCCGAACAAAACGCGGCGGCGCGCACCTAATTCCGGCCCGACGCGCTCCGGCTGCACCTTAGCAAGCTCGCGCTGCCTTTCCACGGTCATAGCCTCCGGCTCTTCCATCGACGGCCAACGCAATGCGAGGCGCGTGCGAAGCGCCTCCATCTCGGCCTTCTCCGCCTTGCTCATCACCATTTGAAGTCTCCTTGGGCGAAGCGCGGCACGAACATGCCGGTGAGCTTGCCTGTGCTGCGGTCAAGGTGCCGGGCGATACCGAACACGTCATGGGCGAAGTCCGCGTCGTTGGCGTCGAGCAAGTCCGCCAGCCGCAAGGGGCAGCAGTTGGCGTGCGTCGCGGTGATGTCCATCTCCATGTCGAGAATGGGCGTGCGGGCCGCGCCAAGCACGTCCTTTTCAAGCTCATGCGCGCGCAGGGCGATGCTGGTGACGGTCACGCGGTCGGCGTGCGGGATGTCGAAGGAGATGCCCATCACCCGACCATCCGCCAGCCGATGCAGTCGCCGCGCTCGGTCGATGCGGCCTGATAACCCACGCGCAGGCCATTGGCGTGCGCCATGGCGGTTTCTCGATCGGTGTAGAGGGCCAGATAGCCCTTGTTCGTGCGCACCTCGAAGCGGGTGGGCGTTGCCTCAGTGATCGTGATTTCCATTGTGGTCCTCCTCTTGGCGAGGACCGATATGTCACGGCCATGATTGCCGGTCAACTTAGAAAGAGAACCGAAACGAAAAAGGCCGGAGCGTTAGCCCCAGCCCTCTCTCACCAACCCGTGTGTCCCCTGTCGTAGTCTGGTGACATCTCCCGTATCTTGGCCAGCGTCTCGATCTCAGCGGCGGCCCTCATAAGGATGCGCCACGTCCCCCGATCGCAGGCTAGGAGCGCCTCTCCGGCCAACACCTGCACCGCTTCGGTGCGCTTGCGGGTGTCGGCCGGCGTGATCTCCACTGTGAGAAGCGGCATGCCGTCGTTGGTCATGCCTGCGCGTTACCGGCCCTAAAGGCCACCTCCTCTTGGTTCAGCATAACCGCCTTGACGATCATGCGCACAGTTTCGACCTTGCGATCCGACACGTCGCACAGGCGGCGCAGGGCGGCCAAGTTGGTCCCGATGACCTGTGCCGCCGCGACCGTGGCCGCCATAAGCACTCGGGTGTCCTCCGGGGCCACGGAGCCGTCCGCTATGAGGCTCTCGAAGTGCTCGCGTTGCGTCGCGCCAAACTTCGCCGCGAAGCCCTTCTGAAGGGCGGTCATGTGTTCGGCGAACTCGCTTGCTGTATCAAACATCGATGCCGCGCTCCTTTGCCTGCTCCTCCGTCATGAGGCCCACGATATTAGCCTCGCCATCATCCACGATGCCCATGCGGAAGATCGGGGCCTCGTTGGGCGCGGTGTCGATGCGCATCGACGTCCAGCCGCGCGCGAACATGGCATAGTCGTCGAACAGGCTATGGACCTTGGCCGTGTTAAAGGCGCGCTTGTCATCCGGAAGCTTTTCGCCGTCCGTCGCATAGAACGCCAGCATATCAGCCGCCGCCAACATCAAGCCCATGGCCAAGCCGCGCAATGCGGCGCCCGGATATTCAGGCTCCTCGCCGTTCGGCGAAACGACGCGCGCAGCGAACATGCCGCAGGTGACGCGCACCTTGTTCGCGATGTCGTTGAACGCCGCGAGGCTCGCTTCTTGTGTGCCGTTATTCTCGCTCACTGGACCGTCTCCCCGTTGGCCACATCCATCGCGGCCGGCTCCCGCATGAGGCCCAGCCTGTGGCGCAGGTAATCCTTCGCCATCTCATTGTATTCGTCGAGAAGCCCGTCCACCTCCTCCACGGTCATGGCGTTGGCCTTGGGGCTAGCGAAGAACGACACATTGTTGACGAGGCTGATCATCACCGCGCTACCGGCAGCAATGATCGCGGTGGCGCTAATTTGACCACCTCCTTTCGTGAGGTGCTCGATCACCACGTTATTGATCGCCTCGCTCAGCACTTGGGCGGTTTCGGCGCCCATATTGGCGTCGCTCTCCGACCAACCCTTCAGAAACTCCGTCTGCATTACTCGAACTCCCTTCTTGATCGTGTTTTGATCAGCCTTCGACGATGCGCCAACCCACGAGGTCATCGGGCAACTCTTCCGCGCCAATCCACTGCCAGCGCAGCATGGCAGCAGCCGATGGCGAGATAGGATCGAACTCCACGCCGTCGCGGCACTTCACCTGCACACGATAGGGCGCGTCGCGCTGCGGGAAGTCAGGAGCCGGGCCGCCACGGTGGTCGATGTAGGGCACGCGCGAGGCATCTTCCTTGGCCTTGTCGGCGCGCCCCTTCTCGGTATCTTCAGGCTGCACCTCGCGGCCACCGTCCATGGCGATGACCATTTCGCGCATCTTCTGCGATGCCGGGTTGTCGATCATGCCCCACGCTGCCTTGCGGGTAGCGTCAAGAGCATGATCCACCATGCCGTCGAAGTTGGTGAGGGGGCACTTGTTCATGACCACCAGCCCCGCCAGCGCCTTCGCCAGCACCATCGCCACGCCAGTCACCAACTCGGCAGAGGCCGGCGACCATTCGCGGCGCATGATGCCCTCAGCAAGGCGATCGTTCAACGCCTGTTCGACGCGCATGGCGCCGGATGCCGCCGAAGTCTTGCGCTCGATCAGCGCCTCCAAGAGCTTATCGATGTCCATCTCAGGCAACCCCCGCTGCGCCGCCACGGGCCATATACCCGTCGGTCATTTCGGGGTGCAGCGCCGCGTACTCCGGCACCTGCTTGGCGATGAGGAGGCGCGCGCCGTCCCTGACCGTATCGACGATATTGTCGATCTTATCGATAGCGACGATGCCGCCGATAACATGCGATGCGACGATCGTGGCGAGCTCGATAGAGCGCGCCGTCAAGAACTCGGCATCGTGCGGCTGGATACCCGCGCGGCGGGCGGCGGCTACGGACGCCATGGACATCGCTTCAGCGATGTCGACCGCAGCAGCATTGTTGAACTTCCTATCAGGCACTCTTTCCTCCTTGGCTACGGAGGCAGGCTATGCCCGATGATTATTGGTCTATCAAGCCCATGATAATGGGCGGACGCAATTATTCTTCGTCTTCATCCTTGGCAAACTCGCCGACGCCACGTCGCGCGCGCTCCTCAGCCGAGCACGACCACGAACAGAAGAAGTAATTGCCGTATTGGAAGGCGTTGTAACGCTCGCCGCACGTCCCGCACGAACGGAAATGATCAGGGTCTTCGCGCATCACTCGCCAGCCGTGTCCGGCGTAGGCGTGTCATCGGCCGGCTCAATATCGCCGGTGTCGAGCGGCGCGCCGACAAGCGCGTATGAAACCTGTTCGATCAGCCCGTCAACGCGCCATATCCACTGTTGCGGAGGGTGCTCGATATACTCCTTCGCCACCTTCACGACTTCCAGCGCCAGCCACATGAAGGCGTCGCGAACGGCGAAGCGGTCCTCGCCCGTGATCGGGAGCGCGATGTGGAGATAATGGCCAAGATGGTCCGGGCTATTCCATGGGCCGGTAGCGTAGGTGTCCGACGGAACTATGCCGAAGAATAGCCCGTTGGCCACCTGCGCCTCGTTGGCCACCCATGAGGTGAACGGATCGCCGCCATCAGGCCACCGGCGCAGCACTTCGGCGGCGAAATGGCGGACATACTGATCAGCCACGTCGAGCGAGTTGAGCCACTCCTTGTCCGGCTCCTTGCCGGGGCCGGGGACGTGCTCGATCGAAGTGTGTAGGCGCTCGGTCATGCCCGCATGATAACCTTATTCATGGGGCAACGCTAGAACGTGAACAATGGTCTTGGGTCCATGGCTGTTGCCATTGCTATCCTTGAAATTGTCGTGCTTTTCCGTCTTCATGACAAGATAACGCGTGTTGTTGGCCAATATTACTTCGCGCTCGCCAGTGCCAAAGGCAGAAAAGCTCGTGGCATGTATGGCCTTAACATTCTCGCCAGTATGGATTTTAAGCCATGTCTTCCTGCCGGAGAATGCTGGCGTGGCTCCATACGATGAAGATTGGAACGATCCATCTTGGATGAGCGCACCAGTGACCGACTTATAGGTATCGTGACCCACGTCGATGCCACGCCACAGCACGGAGCCGGCCGGCAGCGGCACGGCTGCCTTATCGAAGGCCTTGACCAGCGGTTGCGCGGCCTCGAACGCCTTAGTCCCCGTGGAGCCCGTGCGGAGCGCCTCATTCCAGTTGGCGAAAGCGCTGCCTGTGTAGGACTTGGCTGCCGACTTCTCAGCGGCCGTCAGCTTGGCATAGCTGGCATCGGAGGCCTTCTTGAAGTCGTCGTGCGCCTTCATGCCCGGCTTGATCTCCTTGAACTGCCCCTCCTGCGGGACAGGCACGGCCGAGCCTGCACCCTTGGACAACACGAGATAGTCCGCCGCCTTCTCCGCATGGCCCTTGAACTCGGAATAGGCTTTGGCCGGGGAGTGCTCAGCAAGCCCCTTGGCCACGTCGCTATAGGCCGCCGCGAAGCTGCCGGACTGCACCGTTTTGTAGGTCGGCGCGGTCTGCGCCTTGAGCTCCGACGCGACTTGCGTGTGGTACTCCTTGACGCCGCCGGCCTTGTGCTGCGCGACAGGCACAAGCGTACCATCTGCGAGCGGCACCTTGATGCTCTCGACGCCATGAAGGTCGTTCTGAAGCGCCTTGTCGTAGATGGACTGGACAGCCTTGTTGTTGGCCGCGTTCACCTCTGGCTTAGACGACACCCACGTTTTCGTCGGCCCCTGCGATCCAGTCTTCTCGAAGTCGGGCGGGACGGGGATGTTGGAGGCGTTGAAGCCTGCCGCCGGAACCTTGATCTTGGCGTACTTGACGCCGAACATGCTGCCCGATCGGACGATTTCTTCGCCGGGGTTGAGCTTCAGCCAATTAGTGCTGCCATCGATCGCGGGGCCGGTCGGCCCGACGTAGGCCTCCGCATGCGCCGCAGTCACGCCGGCCGCGACCAGCGCAGGGTGTGAGCCCGCCTTCTGGCCCGCCGTTACGACGTGCTCCGATCCAAGCGCCTTGAGCGCGTCGTTGGCCACCTGCACCTGCTTCTTCGCATAGGTGTTGGTGCCATACTTCATGGCGATGATGCCCTTGACGTCACCATGGCCGGCGAGCTGCTTGATCTTGTCGATCTTCGGGTTGTGCGACGATGCGTTCGTGTTGCTCTCGCCCAGCTTGTGGGCGTCGAAGTCGGGCATCGCCGGCAGGTTTTCGTTCTTGGCGCCCGGCAGCGGCGCGTTCGGCGTCGGCTGGATGCTCTGCGTCGCCTCCTCGTGGGTGAAAGCCGGGGCCTCTGGCGCGATCGCGGCATGCTTCGCGGCGAGGTCAGCGGAAACGGCCGCATGGTAGGTGTGCAGCTTGGCCGCGTTGGCCGACATTTTGCCGGAAACAGGCACGTAGGGCTTGGTCAGGTCATCGGGGTGCAGGCCTGCCGCATGCTCATCCGCGATCTTGGCGGCCTGCTTGTTCCAGAAGTCAGCCGACTTGCCGCTGAACGTCGGCGGGGTGATCTCTGGCGCGGCGGCGCTGGATTTATTGGAAAGATCGTCGATGTGCTTCTGCGCTATGCGGCTGATGATGGCCGAATTGTGGGCGCCAATCTCATCGCCCTTCTCCACATACTTGGCGCCGATCAAATCCATCGCCTCTTTCACATTGGCGAGGTTCTTTGCGTCTCCGGCTTCAGCGAGCTTCCCGATCTTCTCGGCCGACGAAATGTGGGCGGCTATGTTCTTGGCATCACCCTTGAAGCCATGCGGATTAGCCGCGCTGGCGGGCGTCGTGCTAGCGCCGCCCTCTAGGTCGCTAATCAGCGCCTTAGTGTGGGCCGCGTGAACCGCCTGATTGTGCTTGCTGGCGTCGTTGGCGTGCCCGCTGGCGGCAAGGATTGCGTGATCCTTTAGTTGCTCCTTCAGCCCGGTAAGGTCGCCAGATGCGTGCATCGCCTGCGCTTGCGAGGCGATACCCATGTGAGACGCCACCGCATCACCGATGAAGTCGCTCTCCTTCGGACCATTGCCGGGGCCGAAGCGATGCTCCGCGCTGGCGGGCGCTGGCTCATGTGGCGCAATCAGTGCGTCGTGGATGGATTGATCGAGCTTCGCCTTCACCTCGCCATGCGCGGCGAATAGCTGCTTGCTGCCGGGATGCTCGCCGTCGAACTTGGATGCGTGATTGTCGGAGATGCCGCCCAGCTTGTCGACGAATTTGATCGCCTTCTGGTGATCGCCCGCCGCGATTGCTTCATGCGCATTGTGGTAGGCGATCTGCGCGGCCGCCGCGACTTGCGCGTCATCAACGCCAGAGACATCGAGACTGGCGCCGGTCGGCACAGCGGCCTTCTTCGCTTCAAGGTCGGCGATCAACGACTGCGCATAGGCGATCTTCACCTTCTGCGCCTCAATACCCTTCGACGTGATGGCGTTGCCCGTCGTGACGCTGGCAAGATAGGCCTTGAGCCCACCAATATCGCCCTTTTCGTGCAGCGACGTGGCGTGGTCGACACCGATCATATGCGCGTTGGCGACGGTCGGACTGTTACCCATCGCCGTGAAGTGGCTATCGTTGGGCGCGTCACCCGGCCCAAATCCATATATCGCGTGATGCGGTCCTTCTGAACCAACCTGGTTCTTTTGGGGCTTAATCAGGCTCTCGCCGGCCGCCATGTGCTTCACATCGGGGGTGTCTGAATAGGCCGCGCCGACGCCAGCCTTCTTCAGGATGTCGTCGCGGCGCGCGATCAGGGCCTTGGTGAGGTCGGATTTGCCGGCCGCGTCGCCGGGGCCGTATGTGTCCACGAGGCTGCCGATCTTCTCATCGGTCATGCCCTTCAGCTTTTCCGCGCTCTCCTTCAGTTGGGATTGCGTCATGCCGCCGAATACGGACCATGCGGCCGGGTTGGCTGGCGCGCCGGCAGTCTTGCCGCGCAGGCTGTCCCATTCGATCACCGAATGCGGGAGCTTGCCGTCCGCGTACTTCTTCGCCCCCTGTGCCCGGTAGAGCAACGCCCCACCCGGATCGATGTTGACGGCCTTGCCATCGACGATGTGGATGTTGTCATGCGACAGGCCAACCACGTCGTAATTGCCCAGCCACGCATGGGCCGCGAAGTCTTCTCGCGCCGCGTTGATGTGCGCCGCGTTCTTCAGGTCTAAGCTCTTGCCGCCATCGATCCACTTCGATGCGACGCCCAATCCGCCACCATGTTCGCCATTCAGGTCGACGACATGCTGATCAGGGGCGCCAGCGCCAGTCGCCTGAAGCAACTTCGACGCCAGTACCTCGTTCTTCGCCCGATCAGGATCAAGAGCTCCATTGCTGCCCTTGACCAGATACTTGGAGCCGTCTTTCTCGTAGAGGCCGCCGGGGTTCGATCCACCCGGCTTCGCGCCCGTTTTTTTATAGCTGGCAAGGGAGGGATGGCCGGACACCTTCTCCGCCACCTTATCCGCCTTCACTGCAAGCCCGTGCGACGCCTTGTAATGGTCGATCGCGCCCTCGCTGTATTGGGCTAGCTGAAGGTTCCACTTGTCGTGCGAGTGAGGCTTCGCCCCACCTGCGATCTTGGCCTTGATCTTCTCCGCCTTGGCCTGAAGCAGCGCATTGGCCGCCTCCGCGTTCTTGAGGTCGCCGTGCTTCAGGAGGCCATGGATGGCGCCCGCCTTTGCCGTGTACTCCGGGTTCTTCTCACTCCCGATCTTAGGGGGCGTGAGTAGGCCGTGTTCGTCCGTGCCCTTGAACTGTCCCCCTAGAGGTGTGCCCTTGGGCCAGCGGGGGTGTTCGCTCTCCTCGAAGCCTGCGGACTTACTGATACGGGCCATGCGCTCTGCCAGCACGTCGAGCGGCGAGGGCGGGAAGGCGTCGGAGATGAGGCTTGCGAGCGTGGGGGCGGTGTTGCTGCCCTTGTGGATGTCATCCTCTTCGTCGAGCATGTCCACGATGTCATGATCGACCGGCATGTTCAGCAGGTCATGGAGCTTCTGACGTGGCACCAAGCGAATGGCTTGGCTCTCCCATCCCATGTCCGCAGGCGTGCCGCCGATGCGCTTGGCGAGGTAGTAACGCGCCGTCGACGTTGTACGCTTAAAGTCGCCCAGAACGCCAGTTAATTCGACGTGCAGGCCGGTTTCTTCCCACGTTTCCTTGATCGCCGTCGCCTGCAAACTCATGCCCGGCTCTTGCGTGCCCTTGGGGAAGGTGTGCTGATAGCCGCCGAAGCTATTGGTCGGGCGCGTCAGCCATATGCGGCCGTCCGGCTCCTCGACAATCACGCCTGCCGCCGGGCGCGAACTGCCGGGAACATCAAGATCGGGAAGGTGATCTTCGAGCGCCGGCTTAGTCTCCGCTTCCCAATCATAGTCCTTGCCCGGATGGAAGGACGTGAAGGCGACGCCGTTCAACTTCTCAGGGGCGTGGCCGCTCGGGCGCACAGTCGCAATGGCCAGCGGGTGGGGCCATGCGCTCGGATTGCCATCCTGCGTGGGCTTGCGGATGAACACCGGATAGCCCTTGTCGTCGTCGTGCGGGTGCTGGATCGAATTGGGCGTGAAGAAGGCGTGGGGCGGCACCTTGGGCTCATCCACGTCCCCACCATCACCACCGTCCGTGGGCGCGAACTTACCGCCCATCTTGGAACCCTTGGGGTAGCGCTTCTGATCGCGGTTCCATCCCTTCTCAAGTGCCAGCAGCCCTTCACGGGCCGAAGCGATCATGAGTTGCGTCCGAAGCGCCGAAACCTTGTCCACTATGCGCCCCCTTGCGCCTGTGACGGTCCCTGTGCGACGGATAGACCGTGACGGGGGCCGAACAGCGTATCGATGACTTGGAGGCCTACCGGCTCCTCCTCCGCATGTGCGAGGAGCTCGACGCTCTCGCGGGACGGTGTTGGTCGCCAGCCTCCGCGACCGCTATCCGCGCCGCTTCCAAGTTGGTCCGGCTTCTCGCTTCCGGCTTATACCGGAAAAGCCTCGCCAACTCGGCCGATTTAGAGGGAAAAGCCTAGCGCTTCCGGCGTCTGGACGCAAGCCAATCCGGCGGCGATATGGTGATGTCGTGCCGCCCGATTTGATCGCGGGTGCGGTGCAGGACACGGCCACCCCATAGATCGATTTCGAGCTTGTCTCGGTCAGCCCATAGCTCGATATCGAACTCGTCTCGGCCGCTGTTATATGTCACAGACTTGATAGGATGGACACCGAACCACAGATGCAAGGCAGTGGGGATGCCGTCTCCAAATTTCGTGTAGGTGGCCCATTCCGAGCCAATGAAGCGATCGGTAGTGATCGAGTTGGGCACAATCCTGTCACCGCGCAAGAAGGTTGCATCGCTCGTGACCGGCGCAGGATCGGGCAACTTGGGTGGCCGCATCCAGAATGGCTCTTTGTAGCCGAGCCGGCTGCCATAGTCAGGCTCTCCCCAATCGGGGGTTTCCCAGAATGCAGGCTTCATCGCAGCAGTAAGCGCGGCGTCGCGTCGCTATCCTCATCCCATTCGAGCCACAGATAGTCGAGCGCCCGTGTTTCGACAGGGTATTCCCGTGTCCGCCCCGGCGGCATCCGCCACATCCCGTTGCTGCATCGCCATCCGCACATGCGAAGCACGAGATAAGCGAGACGATCGCTGCCGAATTCCTCGTGAAGCTCGGGAGGGCCGCTTGGCATGATTATATCCGACGCTCTCGCGCCGCCTCATAGGTCTTGATTAGGTGGCGCTGGCAGGCGTTCAGGAAGTCGTTGATGGCCGGCGCAGTCTCGTGGAGCAAGGCAAGGCCAGTCCCTATGCCATCGGCCGGGAACACCACGGTCTTGCCCTCCTTCAGATGGTCCAGCAGCCGTCGATAGGCCGCCTGCGCGATCGGCTTCACGGTGGGGAGGTCGGCGTCCGTGAAGAAGGCGTCAGGCTCCATGCTCGGCGCGCGCTTCGTCGGGATGCCTACCGCGTTGGGCTCGCCCCGTGCCTCCTTGCCCTGCCCGCCATATCCCGCCTCCGCGAGGTTATCGCCGAACACGTAGAGGGTGTCCGGGTTGGCTTGGATTTCCTCGCGGGAGTAGCGGTGGACGTGACGGATCATCCCAGCGGCTTTGCTGGATCGAACGCATAGCCGATCTTGCGCAGCATGATCGGGTCAGCCCCCGGAGCGGCTGGCGTCCAGCGCACATACTTCCCGGCGAACACACCCGTATCCCACTCGATCAGGTCGCCATCGAGCGGCAACGGCTTGTTCGCCGGGTAGTCGACGTAAACCGCACACTCCTTGTCAGGGATATTCACCCACAACTGCACGACGGGGCGGCCGGTCTGAAGCTCCTCGGTACGCGAAGCTTGGATAAGCTTACCCGCCTTCATCGCTTGTTCTCCGCCACCTGCTCCGGGCTCGGGTTCTTGCCCCATTCGCGCATCAACTTCTCCACGATGTCGTGCGCCATCATCTCAAGCCATCGCGGGTCGCGGCGTGCCTCGCTGTAGGTGCGGCCGTCCATCACATAGCCAAGCACTTGCGCGTCCGGGCCGTAGGGGCGGTTCTGGCCCATCTCTATCCGGATCAACCGCCGCATGGTCATGTCGTCGTCCATGACATCGCAGTAGATCGCGAACAGGTCGATGATCGTACCGGCAGCCTCGACCATGGGCGATGCGGCGTAGGAGAGAGGGATGGGGGGAGGATTGTACGCCCGGCTATACCGCCGTGCCTCACCGCGCGATTTGAATGTTCGCGCCTCAAGCTCGATGCGGAATGGGCTGCCGGGCGGGGTGTGGCGATCGATGCGGCGAGCCCACTCGGCCATCTTCCTCTCAAGACGCTCATAGCGTTCGTTCAGCGTGTGCCGAGCGGCGCTCTCGCGCTCGCACCAATAGGCCGCCTTGCGCTCAGCCTGCTCAGCAGCCTCGCGGAGCTTGCGGCGCTGATTGCGCCCGAAACGGCGGCTCATTGGCGCTGCGTCCGAATGGCCGGCATATCCGTGCCGTATTGGCCGACCCGCTTTGGCTCAACCACAGACGCCAGCCTCTCAGCGGCGACCGCTATGCGCTCCAATGCCATGGCGATATTGGAAAGGGTGGACGCCGTGTTGCCGTTGTCGGCATCCCAATCAAGCTCCCCGGCGATGCGTTTCAGACTGATCGCAGCCGATATCACCGCCGTATCGGTGTCAACTAACGCCGCCAACTTGCGGTTGAAGGCTCCCGGCTCGATAAGGTTTTTGCCGTCTTCGGCCATACAATCTCCATGGAGTTGCACCGCGCCAGCCGCCAAGACTTCGCTTCAGACTAGCGCCCCACCATGGGGATTGCCGACGCAGTGCATCCCCGATCTATTGCGCAGCGCCACAGATGCCAAGGACTTTCTGCGTCAGGCGAGCCCGTAGGCCGCCTTCTCCTCCGGCTCTATAACGCGGATGAAAAGGTGGCATCGGCAGTCCGGGTGGGCAGGCATCAGGAACATCGCGCCCTTGGGTGTCGCGAACGGTTCTGCGAGCCCCACGCCCTTGGGGTTCATGCCGGGGATCGGCTTGCAGACGGGGCAGGTTCGCTCATCCTTGGCCACCTTCCAGAAACGCCGGATCAACTCCTCGACGACAGTGCCGTTCTCCACGGCCTGCCGCCATGCCTCCTGTACGCCCATGTTCGTAGTGCGTAGGCTTTCGGTGCGCGCGATCGTTTCAGCGCGGTATTTGCGGTACTTGCGCGCATAGGCGTCGACCATCTTGTTGATCTGATCGGGCGTGAGCGGCTTTCCGGTTTTCACTGCGTTGGCCAGCAGGCCATCGTAGCGGAAGTCGCGCAGTCGGCGATTGAGAATGCCGTCCTTGGGCTTGCCATCCTCGCCGGGCCGGAACACCTGATGGCCGTTCACTCGGTCGATCTTCTTGCCCAGCCCGTAACCGCCGGCCGTGCGCTTCTCGTGGAAGCCTTCGAGCTCCCTGCGGAAGTTGGCCACGGCCGCGCTCTGGCGCTGGGTGAGCCCGACGATAGTCTTGATGTTAGATGCCTGATCGCGCGGGTTGATGCCCGCCTTCATCCCATCCAGCAATTGCGTCCGGATACCCTCTTTCGTCTTGCCCTCGATCTCCCTGATCAGGCCGAGATTATAGGTTTTCAGCCAATCGATCAGCTTGGGATTGAGCCGGTTGAACTCGAACACGACGGAGCCGACGTCCTTAGTCACCTGTGCGGCGCCCAGTAGGCCGCCCGCGAAGATCACGTCCATAAGCGCATTGGTCATGCCGCCGAACGCGGCGGTAGCCTGATCAAGGATCGTGAACACTGCGTTGATGTCGCCGGAGGATAGCGCCGCCGCCAGCGCATCTAGGTCGATCGCGTCGGCCTGCGCCTGCAATGCCGCGTTCACCGCCTGCGCTACCATCGGCTCATATTGCGCGGCTAGCGCCTCGATCTCCGCGACCGTGGCAGCCTTGGTGATCACGACGCTACGGCTGGGGATTTTCGAGAAGCACATGGACTATCCGTCCTCCGTCACCTATTGCATAGCGCCATGACCATAACACAATCGGAATTCAAGAGCCGGGGTCGCGCCGCGTTGGGCGGTCACGGCTGGATGGCCCGGATGTCGCGCGGTATCGGCAAGGATTACACGACCGTCATTCGGTGGGCGAATGGCGATCTCTCGGTTCCCGCCTACGCTGTGGCCGTGCTCGAATTACTTGAGGCGGTGCCGCGCGACCAACACCCTTCCCGTTTCCGTTAGTCTTTGCCGCCGGGCGCGAGTAGGTCGCGCCCCGATCCTTCATTGTCGATCGGCTTACCTTGCTTCGCCGCGCCAAGCCCGCCTCCTGCACCACCGGCCCCGGCACTACCGCCGGCGCCTCCACCAGCCCCGCCCGTAGCGGCAGAGGTCATGCCGGCCGCAGCGGCGGCACTGGCCGCCTTCGCCGCGATGCGCGGGTCGATGGCGATCGGCTTACCATCCGGCCCCGGCGTCATCATCTCAGTCCCCTCCTCGGGTGCGGGCGGTAGGCCCGCTTCCTCGCGGATGAAATTCTCCAAGTCGCGGTCTGGGAAGAGCGGCGCGCCGGCCCCGCTCAGTGCGGTGATGAGCTGCGAAAGCTCAGCGAGGTTCGCGCCCTCCACGTCGCCCGGCTTGAGCTTGGGCATCATGGCCGGATCGAAATTGTTGTACTCCCACAGCCGCGTCACGAAATGCCGGTTGAACACTTCGGCGATCGACTTCAGGAAGCCGCCGACCGCGCTGCCGAACAGCGCCGTCTTGTCGCTCGACAGGGCGAAGGAGCCCACCGCCGCCTGCCCAAGGAAAATGAAGTCGGCGAGCACCGACGTGGCAATCTGGCGGTCATAGCGATCGATAATCTTGGTCGTGTCGAAGGTGCGGCTGCCACCGCTATTCATGAGCTCTAGCTCAAACAGGCGGTTGCCGTGCTGATCGCGGTCGGACGGGATCAGCACGCCCTCCTGCTTGTCGCGGCGCAGGTTGGTCACAAGTCGCTGCCAGTTGGCCAGCACCAACTTCTGATCTGGATCAGCGTCGGAGGAGAAGTAATCAAGGGGAATGGACGCGACCGGCAGGCCCGCGAGGTCGCGCTCGACGCCGACGCCCTCGATCTCCTCGATCTTCTTCTTGAAGTACCACGGCCGATACGCGGTGCGCAGAATTGAACGCCCTTCCGGGTTGTTCTTCACCGTCGACGTGCGAAACAGCAGCAGCTTTTCGATCGGGATAAAGACCTGCGGCCCACTCCATGGTTGCTGCCATAGGCCATCGATCGTGCCGTCATCGGGGTCGATCGCCCACTTGTAGATGGTGTTCTGCGCGCGCAGGCTGATCGACCGGACGCCAATCTTGCCGTCGTCATCGTTGGATGAGGAACCATCATCACTCTTGCCGTTGCGCTGCTTCCAAACGATCTCCATCGGCGCGTAGCCGTATGGGAACATGGTGCAGACTTCATCCATGATATCGGCAAACGGCGTGGTCATGTCCTCGATCACGCTCTCGACGAACTCCTTAGCCTCCGTCGCGCCATCGCTCTCATCGACCGGCTGCCACGTCCACTGCACGTTGCGGATGAGCATGGTGATGGCGAACACCACCGCGCCGACGATCGGATCATTGTCCGACATCTCGCGATAGACCTTGGCCGCCTTCGGGCCGGAAAGCGCCGGCAGGAATTCTTCGGCGACGATACCGCCAAAGGCGCGAAGGCCGGTGGAGCCGATGATGCCAGTCTGCATACCGCGCTTGCGCTCGACGTTTTCGCCTGTAGCGTCGGTGTTGTCGGCCATTTCGCCCCCTAGTCAACCGGAGCCGTAGCCCCGAGCCACGGCGAGATGCGCTTCGATCCGCCGGGCGATACAGGCCCGATTGCGGGATTGCGGCGACGGGCCTCGACGGCCAATGCCAGCGCCATCACGCAGTCGTCGTGATACCCCTCCGGCGCACTATACTGAACGCCCGTCCGAGTGTAAACGTACTCGAAGTCTTCCAACTCCTGCCGGATCGGCCCCTCTGGGATGCTGATCTCGCCTTTCTGGATCGCCACCGCCAAGCCCTCCATCAGGCGTTGCTTGGAAGCGGCCGAGAAAATGTATCCCTCCGCCCGTCGGCACTTCTTTTGGATGCGCTCCACGATCGGGTCGCCCACGCCTGTTGCGTCGATCAAGGCGGGTGTCGAGCCTATCAGGTCGATAGCGATGCTTGTGGTCGCATCCCAATCGCGCTGGAAGCGCTCAAAGCCACAGCAGTCGCCATCCTTGTCGAGCCCGAGAAACACGGACCAGTCCTGCTTTTTGGCAAGATCGCCGCCCACCGCGACCGGCGGCCGCCCTGACATCGGCTTGATGATCCGCGCGATATACTGGATGCCGAACGGGTTGCCGCCGTCATCGCTCGGCTCGGCAAGGTAGAGCTCCTTGAACACGTTTTCCGGCAGGATGCGCTTGGCATCCTCGATCTCTTCCAGCTTCAGGACGCCGCCTTCCACGGCGTCGTATGCGGTCATCTTGTACCACGCATAGCCGGGCGTTCCCGACTGTGCGGCGCGGGCCATCTTGTAGAACCAGTTCTTACGGCCCTTCACGTTGCCGATCGCGCGCACAGGGCCGTTGGTCGCGGTCAGGGTTGACCGGATCGCGTGGAAACTCTCCTCTCGGCAGCGGGAGGCCTCATCGATCACGGCGGCATACACGTCCTCGCCGTAGAGGTTGTCGGGCTTCTCCGCGCTCTTGAAGAGGATGATGGAGCCGTTGATCAGTTCGATCTTGAGAGGTGTTTGCGTGCTCGACTTGATGACGCCTGTATCCTTGAGCGCCTTGCGCATGCGGCGCCACGCGATCTCGGCCTGCGGATAGACCGGCGCAACCCACCAGAAGTTGCGGCCATCGTCGCCCTTCAGCCACGCTTGCTCGAACAGCCAGCAGATGCAGCCGCGCGTCTTGCCCGCCTTGGTTGACGCCTCGATTACCGAGTAACGTGCTGGATTTCCTTGAAAATCGACGGGGTTGAAGATCGCCTGAAGTTGCTTCGGGTAGTGCGGCGGCCGCTCATACTCGTATTCAGTGTCAACCGGCTCGGGCGGATGATTGTCCGTGCGAGAAATTCGCCGGTTTGGCGTCGGCGCCGGTTTGGCGATTGGCCTTTTCTTCTGTGTTTTCCGACGGTTAACAACCATGTCACGCCGTCTCGTATGGATAGCAGTATAATCCTGAATGGTTAGTTTGCGTTTGATGCAGTGTTGACGGGTTGCTTTCTATCACCCCCGTGATATTACGACGGCATCCGAGCAATCCCTGTTCGGTACGGAGGGAATTAAAATGCCCATCATCGTGAAGAGCGTTGACGTTTCGGCTCTGCCGCCCGCGCCGGCTATTCCGAAGTCCAACGCAAGTTACTTGCGGCTTGTCGAAAAGGTGCAGCAGTCTGTTATCCACGGGCCACAGGCTATTGAGCATGTCCGCGACTGCATCGCCGGCAAGAACACCTACGCCAAGATGGTTCGGCGCTATGCCGACCAGTGCCTTCAGGCACTTGAGGCGGAGATGCACAGCCTCACCCCGACGCCCGCGCAGAAGGCTCCGGCGGCGCGCAAGCCGCGTGCCGTGAAGGCGGCCCCGGCCCTGCCGGAGAAGCCCGCGCCCAAGCCGCGCGCCAAGAAGGCCCAGCCGATCGTGGAGGCGATCGTCGAGAAGCCCGTTCCGCAGCGCAAGCCGCGAGCCAAGAAGGTTGCGACCACCGCACCTGTTGCGAAGATCGCGGCCCCCGTTCGCAAGCCCGCCGCCAAGAAGGCGGCCAATGCTAAGGCGGTTAGCGCTGCCAAGGCGGTCAAGCAGTCCGCCGCCCACTAAGCTGCGCTGGGGGGCGATTTTGCGTAGCTTGCTTTCGGGGTGGTGCCGGGGAGGCATCACCCCTCCATTTTCATGGTGAAGCGCATCTTCCCCTTGGGCGCATCGTGCTCCACCTCGATATTCTCCGTGCGGTCGCGATAGCCGAACTTGGCCTTCAGCAAGAAGATGCCAGCCGTCACCGCCCCCTTCCCGGTCCCCATCGCGTGACCGTAGAGCTTGCCAGCCAGCATAGCTTCCATCTTGGCCGCCGCCGCCTCACGCTCCGCCGCGAACACCTTCTTGAAGGTATGCAGCGCCACCGGCTCGCCGGTGCGCGGGCTGATGATCAAAAGTCGTGCCTGCTCCTCCGTCATGCCGAAACCAAGCGACAGCGTGACCAACTGCCGCTGATCGTTCGACGGCACAAACTTGTTTACCGGCTCTCGACGCTTTGCCGCAGGTTTGGCCAGCGCTTTTTTTGACGCGGCCCTCTTGCCATCTGTTACGGACATGATAGTTTCCGTCCTGCCAAGCGGCTCTACCGCCGATAAAGAGGAGTTACAGCGATGACGAATAGCATGAAGACGCCGGGTATCGCTAGCCTGCCGAAGGCCCCGAATATCCCGGTTTCCAACGCCAGCTACGCCAAGATCATTGCCAAGGTGCAGCAGGCCGCCAAGCACGGCCCGGACGCCGTGGCTCATGTGCGCGATTGCGTGGGCGGCGTGAACACCTATGCCAAGATGGTTCGGCGCTATGCCGACCAGTGCATCGCGGTGCTGAACGGCGCCCCTGCGCCCGGTGACATCCTCGCCGCGCAGGCGAAGGCACTGGAAGAGACGATCAAGGCGGTGCCGACGATCCATCCGGCGCACGCAATCCCGGCCGGCGAGGCGGCGGCAAACCACCCTGATCACGGCAAGGCCGCCAAGCCGCTCGCCAAGATGGTTGGGACGGCCAAGCCCAAGCGCACCGCCAAGCCCAAGCAGGCGGCGGCGTGATGCGCTACCTCATCCCGTTTGCGGTGCTGATCGCCGCACTCTACATCGGCGCGGCCGCATGCAATGCGGTGATGCCGTGCCCTGTCGCCAACGGCAACGTGGAGATGTGTGGTGGCTAGTATCTGGATCGAGACGCGCACCACCGCCAAGAAGCTTCACGGCAACCTGACGATGACCGGCGCGATGGTCGCATTTCACTCGGAGTTGAAATCATATCAGGAGGCAGGCTTCACCGCGCGCTGCCAAGAAGGTGGCTACGCGCTGCTCTACAAAAAGGGGCACGGCCTCCGCCTGCTCTACTTGGAGCCGTACTCGCCGCCGACGCGCGACCTTGAAACGGGCCAGCCCCGCATGGTCGAAGGCAGGGGCTATCTTCACACGCATGGGGCAACCCAACGGTTCTGGACGCCACGCAAGAAATGAAAGGCCGCATCAACTATCTGGGGTGGACCGAAGATGAGGTGGAGAAGGCGCGGCGCATGCTGCGCCGCCGCTCACCCGAAAGCGTCGCTAGCTATATGGGGATGTCGATAGATCGCGTGCGCGCCATCAAGGCGAACACGACGAACATCCGGCCATCCGCCCTGAATGGTGACACCTTGGACGTGTCCAAACCCCTCGACGACAGCGAGCAACGCGCCAAGGGGCGCGTCGATGCCGCCACTGCATCCGCCGCGCTCCGCGATCGGATTTTCGCCCTGCAAGCCAAGGAGAATAATTTTGTCAGACGGTAATGTCGCAGCCGACCAGTTGCGTCTGTTTATCGAGCGCATCGAGCGCCTCGAAGAAGAAAAGAAGGGCATGCAGGACGACATCAAGGATGTCTATCTGGAAGCCAAGTCGCAGGGGTATGACCCCAAAACCATGCGGACCATCGTCCGGTTGCGGAAGATGGAGAAGAACGCCCGCGACGAAGCGGAAGCGCTCCTCGAAACCTACAAGTCGGCGCTCGGCCTCGGCTGATGCAAAGTGGCTTCCTGCCACTGGAAGAGCCGGCGCGGAAACGCGCCGGCCTTCTTGCGCCACGCCCATGGGCTGATTGCGACACCTGTGGAGAGGACTGGCGCGCCTATTGCGAGGCGTGGGATCGCGCCGTCGGCCCCAAGAAGGACGAGGCCTACCGCTACGTCGGCATGGTTCGCGAATATCGCGGGCATCAGGCAGCCGAATCCCTCAAGCGCAATATCGAGTTGGTGAAGCGCGATTGGGCCGGCGGCATCGGGGATCGCGCGCAAATCCCGTCCATGCTGGCGCGTCCGCAGGACATGCCCAAGCCGCCACGGGGATGGAAGCGGAAGTAACGGCTAGCCCCGGCCGCCCTTGGCGACCTTGCCGGGCTTCAATGGCATCTCTGGCCGGCGCCGCGCCATTACCTCGACGAAAGTCTCCCCGGTCGCTTCCAGCGTAGCCGCCTTGCCCGTGTAGGCCTGCCAGCGCAGCACGGACACGTCGACATAGGCAGGGTCGAGCTCGATTGCGCAACAGACGCGGCTCTCCATCTCGCAAGCGATCATCGTGGTGCCGGAGCCAAGGAAGGGCTCATAGATCGCCTGACCGATCGACGAGTTGTTCACGATCGGCCGGCGCATGCACTCGACCGGCTTTTGGCTGCCATGCCCCGTGTCGGACTTGAGGTGGTCGATCTCCCAGACGGTGGACTGCGATCGATCGCCGGCCCACTCCACCTTGCCGCCCTTCTTCACCGCGTAGAAGGCGCACTCGTGCTGCGGATTGTAGCCCATCGTCTTGGGGTTGATGTTGCCGGGCGACTGCACCGGCCGCGTCTTCTTCCACACGATCTGGGAGCGCGTCTCGAAGCCTGCGGCGCGCAAACTATCCTCCACCTCGTATTGGGTGCGGAAGGCGTGCCAGACATAGGCCACGACGCCGGGGAAGAGCGCCCACGCCTCGCGCCAGTCAGAGCGATCATCGTTCTTGATCGTGCCGGTAGCGCGCGTGGCGCCGTCGTTCATGCCCTTGGCTCGGTTGCCGGGGTTCAGCTTCACACCATAGGGCGGGTCTGTGACCATGAGCATGGGCACCATGCCATTGAGCGCCGCGTCCACGCTCTCCACGGCCGTGCTATCGCCACAGACGACGCGGTGGACACCGCAGCGCCAGACGTCGCCGAACTCGCTGACCGGCTCCGCGCCCGCTTCCGGAACATCGTCGGGATCGGTGTTGCCAGATGCGGGCTCGACGAAAAGCTTACCGAGAAAATCCTCGTCGAAGCCGACAAGATTGAGGTCGAAGCCGTCAAGCTTCAGGTCGCCCAACTCGGCGCGCAGCATTTCCATCGACCATCCGGAGCCGGTGATCGCCAACTGATTGTCGGCGATGACGTAGGCGCGCCACTGCGAATTAGTGAGGCCGTGCAACGTGATCGTCGGCACCTCCTTCACGCCCTCAAGGATCGCAGCCCGCGTCCGCGCATGCCCGGCGCCGATGGTTTCATCGTCGTCCTTGAGTAGCACGGGATTGGTGAAGCCAAATTCCCTGATCGACGCGCGGACCTTCTCGATCTGCTCATCGGAATGGGTGCGGGTGTTGCGAGTGTACGCCTTGAGCGTGTTGGGATCGCGATAAACGATCGTGAGCTTGCCAGTGGCCATGAAATTCCCCTCAAGGCCGCCAGTCCCGACCGGGTGGAACTGGCGGCCCCTCCGCCAAGAGGAGTAGCCCCACTGTAAGGGTTTGCCGAAGCACTACCCTACCCGGCCATGGGGCCAGCACCATTCGGTCTAGCCGCGCAGGCCGCGCCGCGCAAGGTCTAGCGCCGCGCAATCTTTCATCGGCTCCCTCGTAAGATTTACGTGTATTTTTTCAAAAATAACATCAGCGACCTATTGCGCTTTATCATCGTGATGATATGAAGAGCGGGCCAAGAGACGGCCACTACAGGCCAAGAGGAGGGCAGCATGCACAAGATCGACGTTTCTAAGGGCTCGCTTGTCGGAACGGTGTCGAGCCAGTGGTTCGGTCGCCCCGATGATCAACGCTTCACGAGCCTCAATGAACTGCGCGCCAAGGTCGCCGGTTGGGCTGAGGCGAGCCACATGGTTGAGGTGGCGCCTCGCCTACTGCGCGCCGAAGCCGCGACCGGCAACCGGCTGTCCATCATCCACGACGGCGACGCGCAGCTTCATGTTGAGCCCACGAACTATGGGTTCGGCGCCATCGCTCGCGAGGCCGGGGCGCCGGCCGCATACCTGCGCAAGCTGCCCGCCGATCTCGCCGCCGCGTGCCTGAACAACGGGTTCAAGTATGCGGATAAGGACCGGATGCTGGGCGCTTATGCCATGACCGATAAGGGCATGGACAAGCTGCGCGCCCTGACCAGTACCAGTTACGGCCGCATCCTCGATCGCGATGTGGTCGACGCGGTGCAGAAGGTCGCGGGCAACGGCATCGGTGACACCCGCTGGAAGGTGCCCGGCACGATCGATTGGACCGCAGCCCACGGCGTTCACTACAACCCGCAGGTCGACATCACGAAGGACAACACCACGCTCTATGCGAGCGATCGTGACCTGTTCCTGTTCCTCGTGGATGACATGAACCCGATTGAGGTGGGCAAGCTTAGCGACGGCTCGCCTGATCTCATGTTCCGGGGCTTCTACGTGTGGAATTCCGAAGTCGGAGACAAGACTTTCGGCGTGGCCACCATGTACCTTCGCGGCGTGTGCCAGAACCGCAACCTCTGGGGCGTGGAAGGCTTCAGCGAGACGAGCTTCCGCCATACGGCCGGCGCTCCGGACAAGTTCGCTGGCGTAGCGGCCCCGGCCCTCGCCTCATACGCGGAAGCGGCCACGGGCAATTTGATCGAAGGCGTCAAGAAGGCGAAATCGGCGATCGTGACGCCCGGCGACAGCCCGGATGCCAAGGTCGAGCGCATCGCCTTCCTGATGAAGCTCGGCTTCTCCAAGCGCAAGGCGGAGGACATGGTTCTTACCGCCATCGTCGAAGAGGGGCGGCCGCCGGAAAGCGTGTGGGATCACGCGCAGGCGATCACCGCATCCGCCCGCTCGATCTCCTATCAGGAGGATCGCGTGAAGGTCGAAGCCATCGCGGGCAAGCTCCTCGACAAGGTGGCAGCATAACAAATTGAGACGGGGATAGGCGGCCGCGAAAGCGGCCGCCACAACAGTTGCTTGAAGGGGGCTTCATGAAGAACAAGACGATCGAACTGACCGGCGGCCCGAAGGATGATCACCTGTTGCACGCCGACGGCGATCGGGCGGTTCCCCTCGCGAAAAAGGTTATGGACTTCATCCATGAGCAATTTCGCGAGCTGAACAGCGATGTCGAAGACGTGGAAAACAAGCTGCTCTGCGGCGGCTGCCTGAACACCCTGATCATCAATCTGCACTCCGAATTGCTCGAAAGGTCAGGCGCGTCGCGAATGGATGCCGCCGACCATTTCTCCCTGTTCAGGGATGACATGGAGGCCAATATCCTTTCCGCACTCGGCATCGATCCGAACGATGAGCTCGCCAAAGAGCTCGGCTTCAGCGGCAAGGTGGGTCGATAGCGATGGGGGCATACGACGATCGCCGTGGCCGCCCACTCCCGCCAAGTCATCGCCCCACCGGACGGAAGCGCCGCAAGGTGCAAGAGCATGTCATCCACGTCGGCAAGGCGGCCGAGCACCCGCTTGCGGTGGTTTACGCCATCGTCGACGCGATTGAGGCCCATGGCCTGATCATGTGGATCAGCTATGGCC
>FTCZ01005746.1_pt1 | contig 41469 bp, 43 predicted proteins | sample 1658871 | NCBI WGS metagenome assembly FTCZ01 (sample SAMEA3914864, study PRJEB12502) | metagenome | biome: forest; material: soil | place: USA | collected 2012-03-12 | depth 0.3 m | reverse complement strand
AGGCAGAAGCGGGATGCCGGATCAAGTCCGGCATGACGAGTGCAGGGTCCGGCAGGCGGGAAAAAAAGACTCACGCGTAGTGACCGCGACTTTAGCGACCCTACCCGCCGCCGCCGCGCCCTGCTCAGTCCAGGTCCATCGCCGTCCGCGGCAGCCGTTTCGCCAGCCATGCGACGATCTCGCGCCCCTCGGGCTCGTCGACCCCGGCGGCGAGATACAGGGTCCGCGCGCCGTAATCGAACCGGACCGCGCCTGCCCTGGGCCGCATCCAGAACGGCGTCTGCCACCCGCGCATGCCGCCCATGCCCCAGGGATCGTCGGGAATCGTCGCCGATTGCAGGTTGCGGATCGTGCCGCCGCGATAGCGCCAGGTGCGGCGCAACGGGCCGAAGCCGCCGCTCACGTCGAGGTCGCCATTGGGCACGCTGACCAGTTCGGCGCCGAATTGCGCGACCAGCGTCGCGGCGGCGTACACCCAGCCCAGCGCCCAGAAACACAGCCAGAGGGCGAGGAAGCCGCCGGGATGCTCCGCCATCTCGCCCATCGCGGCGATCCCGCCAAAGGTCCACATGATCAGCCAGAACGGGACGAACAGGAACACGAACCATTGCCGGCGATAGGGAATGCGCAGCCGCTCGACCCCGTCGACGAACTCGGCACGGTGGCGCGCCCGCCTCGGCTCGACATACCCGCCCGCCATTCGATCCGCCCTCCGCTCGCGCCCCGGTGTATAGTCAGGGTGGCAGGGCGGGGGAAGGGTGTGGGGTTGGTACGACGCCAGCCCACCCCCTCATGGCTCGCCTGCCTCACCCCATCCCATAACGGATTGCAAAGCGGGGGCATCTTCCCTAGCGGTTTCCCCCTGTTTTCAACCATCTACCCCTCGGGCCGGCCGGGGAGCGACAATTGGACCATCGATTTTCAACAGACGAGCTGCTGCGGTTGCTCGGCGTGGCGATCGATGTCGCCGAGCGGCAGGGCTGCAGCCCGGGCGAGGCGGTCGCGCATCTCGAGCGCGCCGCGGTCGCCGCGGGCGACGCCACCGGGCGCTCGATCGGCGATTTTGCCGGCGACCTGCGGCGGCTGCGCGCGCGGCGCAACGACCTGCTCGGCGCCGATGTGGTGCGCGACCCCGCCTGGGACATATTGCTCGACCTCGTCGCCGCGCGGGAAGAGGGGCGTGAGACCTGCGTCAAGACATTGTGCGCCGGATCGGGCGTGCCGGCGACCACCGCGATGCGCCATATCGAGCGGCTCGAACGCCACGGCCTCGTCCGCCGCCGCCCGCACGAGCTCGACAGCCGCCGCGCGATCATCAGCCTGGCGCCCGACCAGGCCGAGCGCGTCGAGCGGCTGGTCGCGATGTTCCGCGACCTGCACTGATCGGGCGGCCGGGCCGCCCTGTCTCCCTTCATCATTCCTTGCCGTCATGCCGGACTTGATCCGGCATCCATGTCCAATACACGCCTCCAGCCAGCGGCTTGAGGCACATCCAGGACATGGACCCCGGCTCAAGGCCGGGGTGACGACGGAAAGGCTTGGCGGAACATCGCCGCGGCCTGCCCCGTTGATCCGCCATCACCCATCAAGTGAAGGAACAGGATCATGGCCAAGCCCAGCCAGTATCGCGACAGTCACGGCCGCTTTGCCCCCGACCATCGCACGCGCAACCGCTCGATCGCCGCGGGCGCGGTCGTCCTCGCCGCCGGAGCCGGGCTCGCCGCCGCGATCTGGCGCGGCTGGGTCAGGATGCCGCGCGGCCCGTGGAGCAGCGAGGAAGGCCACAAGGCGCCCGATCTCGCGCTCGATGCCGAACGCAAGCCCGGCGACCGCGCGCCGGAGGATTTCCGGCCCGACCCACTGGCCGTCCCGACCGGCGCCGACCGCGAGGCGCTGCGACCGCCCGCGATTCATTGAAGCGTCTCATCCACGCGGCGATGCCGCTCCCCGGCCCCGGGGTCGCCGCCGGGCCGGGGAGCGGCGCCCGCTACCCCCCGATAACGCGGGCACCCGGCAAGCCTTGCTCGTGTCATCCCTAGGGTGGCTCGGCAGGGACGGCGCGTGACGGCAGTCACGCCCGGCCGAAGGCTTGACGGCCGGAAGGCGGGACATGGCCCGCACGCAACCATTCGCTCCTGCGGCGCATTGAGTCGGCACGGAGCGAGGGGCTCACAAGAGGAGAGTCCAATGCGTGTCCTGACCATGGCGCTGATCGGCGCGGCAATCGCCACGACCGGCGGTTGCACCACCGCCTATGACGGCGGCCCCGGCTATGCCAGCTATCGCCAATACGACTATAACCGGCCCGACCCGCGCTACAGCGGCTATTATGCCGACCAATATTATGTCGAGAATCCACGCTATCGCGAGCGCCGCCTGAGCCGCAACGACCGCGTCTATGTCGGCCGCGACGGGCGCTACTATTGCCGCCGCTCGGACGGCACGACCGGGCTGATCGTCGGCGGCATCGCCGGCGGCGCGCTCGGCGCGGCGCTGACCTCGGGCCGGTCGGAGCCGCTCGGCGTGCTGCTCGGCGCAGCGGCCGGCGCGGCGGTTGGCAGTTCGGTCGACCGGGACAATGTCCGCTGCCGTTGAAGCCATCCCATCCTCCCCGCGCCAGTCGTGGGGAGGATTTGGCCTAGGTCGCGCCGGGCTGCTTCTTGGGGAACAGCCGCCTGAACAGCCGCCGCAGCCACCACAACATGCCGATCGCCAGCACCAGCACGACCACCGCGATCGCGACCGCCGCCCACGGATTGGCGATCGCCGCGACCAGCAGGCCGGTGGTTACGACGTCCTCGCCGGTCGAGACCGCGATGTTGCTGAACGGTTCGGGGCTGGCGTTGACCGCGGCGCGCGTCCCTGCCTTGGCGCCGTGGGTGAGCAGCGCCGCGCCGCCGCCGAGCAGCAAGGCGACGACTTGCCAGCTCGGGTCTTGCGGATCGACGATGGCAAGCGCGAGCAACGCGCCGCCGATCGGCCGGACCAATGTGTGGACGGTGTCCCAGATGCTGTCGATCCACATCACCTTGTCGGCGAAGAACTCGGCAAGCGCGGCGACGCCGGCGACGCCGATCACCCAGGGATTGGCCAGCACGTCGAGGCTGTGGAGCTGCGCGGGCAGCGGCACCCAGCCGAAATGCATCGCCAGCCCGACCACGAACACGCAGAGATAGAGCCGCCACCCGCTCAACAGGCTGACGCTCGCCGCCAGGCCGATGATCCCCACCGCGTCCATCGGGCGACGCTATCAGCAAGCACGGGTCACGTCACCAGCCGTCATCCCGGCCTTGTGCGGGGCGGGGATCCGCCGGGGGGCAGGCGCGAAGGCTGGAGGTTCAGAGGACCGGGCTGGAGGCTCGGCGGATCCCGGGACACGCCCGGGCCGACGACGGAGGGGCTGGTACTCAGCGCCCCTCAGGGCTTCGCCCCCATCTGCCTCAACCCGGCCCGCGCCTTGGCGAACCCCGGATCGAGCACCAGCGCGCGGCGCAAGAGGGCGATGATCGTCGCGCGATCCTTGACCAGCGTCGCCTTGTTGTAACAGCCGTCGGCGAGCCCCGCGGTGCACGCCTTGTCGTACAAAGCGAGTGCGCGGGCGGGATTGCGCGGCACGCCGCGGCCGAATTGATAGGCGATGCCGAGATTGGCGCAGCCGCGCTGCTCGCCCTCGTCGCAGCTCCGCTGGTACAGGCCGACGGCTTTGACGTGATCGACCGCGACGCCGACACCTTGCGAATAGGAAACGCCGAGATTGTAGCAGCCCGGCGTCATCCCGGCGGTGCAGGCGCGGTCGAACAGGGTCGCCGCGCGGACCGGATCGCGCGGACCCGCCACGCCTTCGGTCAGCAGCACGCCGAGATTGTAGCAACCCATCGGATCGTCGCCGTCGCAGGCGCGCGAATAGAGGTCGAAGGCGCGCTTCTTGTCGGGCGCGACGCCCTTGCCGGTCGAATAGATCAGGCCCAGCACCGCGCAGCCGAACGGCGTCTTGGCGTCGCATGCCTTGCTCGCCAGCTCCAGCGCGCGCGCATCGTCGCGCGGCACGCCCAGTCCGCGCGAATAGGCCTGGCCGAGATTGGCGCAGCCGGTCTGGTCGTTGCCGTCGCAGGCCTGGCGGAACAGCTCGGCGGCACGCGCCTCGCTCTTGATCAGGCCCTTGCCTTCCGAATAGAGCGCGCCGAGATCGGTGCAGCTCATCACCAGCCCGCCATCGCATGCCTGGGTGTAGAATTGCGCCGCCATCGCATAGTCGCGGGTGACGCCGCGGCCATATTCATAGGTCTTGCCGAGGCCGAAACAGCCACCCATCTGGCCGCCGTCGCAGCTCTGGGTGTAGAGCTTGAGCGCCCGGGCAAGGTCCTGCGGCACGCCCTGTCCGGCACTCAGCAATCCGGCGAGGCTGAAGCACCCCAGCTTGGGATTGCGGCTGCAGGCCTTTTCGAACAATTGCGCCGCGCGCGCCTTGTCCGTCGCGACCCCGTTCCCCGTCGAATAGAGAATACCGAGATTGACGCAGCCCTGGAGCTCGTCGCCATCGCACGCCTTGCCGAAATAGCCCGCCGCGCGGCTCGCGTCCTTCGCCACGCCGGCACCGCGCTGGATCGACCAGCCGGCATTGGTGCAGCCGATCACCGACCCGAGGTCGCATGCCTTGACGTAGAGGACGGCGGCGCGCGCCTCGTCCTTTGCCACCCCGGTACCGTCTTCGTAGAGGAAGCCGAGTTGCGAGCAGCCCTCGGCAACGCTCTTGTCGCACGCCGCCTGGAGCAGGGGCGCGGCGGTGGCGAAATCCTTTGCCCGGACTGCGGCGAGCCCGCGGCTGAGCGGATCGCTGCCCGCGTCACCGTGTTTGGCGGCGCCGGCGCCCTCGCCATGTCTGGCCGCGAATGCCGGTATTCCCGACCCCAACCCCGACATCGCGACGAGCGCGACCAGCGCCAGCAACCCCTTGCGAATCAACCGCATCTATCCCCCCTTGGATGCGGCGAGCATAGCGACTGGGGCGACGCGGCCAAGTCCGCTTGCGAGGCGCGAAACCGCGCCCGCCGCCATTTTTCAGCGTTTGCTCATATCCTGCTCATGCCGCTCATCGCGGTGGGTGCCATGAAGCGCCTGTCATCGAACGGGAGCAGAGCACATGACCGGACCAGGCGAACAAGCGAGCGGGAGCTGGGCCTATCGGGCGGGCGTCGGCGTCGCGATCGTGACGTCGTTGCTGACGATATGGACCACCATCGTTCGCGACGATGGCGGCGGCATGAGCTTTTTCCTGCTGATCCTGGCCGTGGCGGTCGGCTCGTTCGCCGCCTGGTTCCAGGCCGCCGGCATGGCGCGGACCATGCTAGGCGTGGCGGTGATGCAGGCGCTGCTCGGCCTGGCCTATGCCACCGCGCCGTCGACCGCCAATCTTCCCGGCGGCCCGTCCTGGGCGCTGGCGTTCAACCTGGTCTTCGCCGGTTTGTGGCTGGTCTCGGCGGCGTGTTTCCACGCCGCCGCGAAAGGGCGCACGGCGATCGCGGTACCGGGCATCGGCTGAACCGCCGCCTCCCCTCAGGCCCGCACCGCCGGCTGCCGCCCGACCCAGGGCCGCGCCTGCTCGATCTCGTAGGCGAGCGCGAGCAGCGCCGCCTCGTTTCCGACCGCGGCGCCGAATTGCGCGCCGATCGGCAGGCCGGCCGCCGACCAGGCACCCGGCACGCTCATCGCCGGCGCGCCGACGACATTGTACGGCGTGGTATAGCCGACATAGCGCGTCAGCCGCTCGGCCATCGCATCGACCGGGAGGTCGGGCGCGAGCCAGCCGATCTCGGGCGGGGGCAGCGACAGGACCGGCGACAGGATCATGTCATACTCGGCCATCCAGGCATCGTGCACGCCGCGCAATGTCTGGAGATAGGCGACCGCCTGGTCGACCGCTTCGTCGGGCGCGCCGACGATGATCGAGGCCATGGCGAGGCTGAACGGTTCGACCTCGTCGAGCCCGGGCGCGCGCCCCAGCCGCTCCGCGGTGTCCGCCAGCAGGTTCGCCGCGCCTTTCGACCAGGTCAGCAGGAAGGCATCGTTCATGCCGACGATCGGCGCCGGCCAGGCGGTCGGCTCGACCCGGTGGCCGAGCGCGGCGAGCAGGGCCGCCATGTCCTCGATCGCGTGCGCGACCTCGGGATCGGGCGCCTGGCCCGACACGCTGTCGAGCACCAGCCCGATCCGCAAGCGCCGCGCCGACGGTCCGCCGACCATCCCGACCGGCGGCAGGCCCGAATCCTTCGCCTCGACCGCGGCGAGCAGAGCGGCGCTGTCGCGGACGCTGCGCGACACGCACAACTGGACGCTGAGCGGCATCGGGAAATGGCCGGGATCGGTCGCCAGCGTACGGTCGCGCGAGGTCTTGAGCCCGAACAGGCCGCAGCACGATGCCGGGATGCGGATCGATCCGCCGCCGTCGCTGGCATGCGCGAACGGTACGACGTGCGCGGCGGTGGCCGCCGCCGCGCCGCCCGACGATCCGCCCGCCGAGCGGCCGGGATCCCAGGGATTGCGGGTCGGACCGAACGCCGGCGGCTCGGTGGTCGGCAGAAAGCCATGCTCCGGCGTCGAGCTCTTGCCGATCGGGTTGAGCCCGGTGGCGAGCATCCCCGCGATCAGCATGGATTGCCGGCTCGCGACCGGCAGGCCGGCAGTCGCGCGCGTTCCCAGCCGGGTCGGCAATCCGATGAAATCGTCGAGGTCCTTGATCAGATACGGCACCCCGGCGAACGGCCCGTCGCCAAGCGGCCCGCGGGCACGCTCCCGGGCACGCGCATAATCGTCGGTGACGATGAAGTTGAGCGCCGGGTTGAGCGCTTCCGCCCGCGCGATCGCCGCATCCACCACCTCGATCGCGGAGACCGCGCCCGATCGGATCATCGCGGCGGTTTCGGTGGCATCCCAATCGGCCATGTCGGTCGCGCCCATCGCGGTCTCTCTCCCGGGTTGTTTGCCGGGGTTTGTGGCGCGGATTCGGGAGGCAGGCAATGCGGACGCTCCGTCACCCCCGCCAGTGAGTGTGCGCTCCCGCCATCCGCTCTCGGGCAGCTTGATCAGCAGCGAGATACTCACCATCCACAATGGCGAGCTGGTGGCGGTCAATTGCACGTCATCCGCCGTCGGGGTCGAGCCCAAGCTCAAGAGCCCGGTCTGCGCCGCGGAGGTGTCCAAATCGCTGGGCATGGACCTCTCGACGGTCCCCGGGGATTTCTAGCGCGCTTCCCCTCGCGAAAAAGCCCGGCGGATGAGGCCGGGCTTCTCGGGTTGTCAGGCAGTCTGCAGCGCCGGATAGTCGATATACCCTTCCGGTCCCGGCGTGTACCAGGTCTGGAAATTGTCTTGGGCCAGTTCGGCACCGGTACGGAAACGGTCGACCAGGTCGGGGTTCGAGATGAACTTGCGCCCGAACGAGATGCCGTCGGCCAGGCCCGAGGCGACATCGGCCTGCGCGCCCTCGAACGTATAATCCTGGTTGAGGATCAGCGGGCGCTGGAACACCTCGCGGATCCTGGGGCTCAATTTGGGCACTTCCGACGCGCCGAACGTGCCGGTCGGCGACAGTTCGCGCAGTTCGAGGAAGGCGATGCCGAGGTCGTTCAGGGCCTTCGCCGCGGGGACGAACACCGCTTCGGGATTGCTGTCATTGGCGCCCTGCGTCTCGCCATTGGGCGACAGGCGGATCGCGGTGCGGCCGGCGCCGACCTCGGCGATCACCGCGGCGACCGCTTCCTTCATGAAGCGGATGCGGTTTTCCGGGCTGCCGCCGTAATCGTCGTCGCGCAGGTTCGTATTGTCGCGCAGGAACTGGTCGATCAGATAGCCATTGGCGCCATGGAGCTGGACCCCGTCGAACCCGGCGGCAATCGCGCCCCGGGCGGCGGCCGCATATTCGTCCTGCGCCTGGCGGATGTCGTCGAGCGTCGCGGCGCGTGCTTCGGCATAGGGGTTTTCGGGCTTGTGATACGGCGCCAGCGTTTCCGACGAGGAAAGCGGCTGCAGCCCGGTGACGTCGGGGCGCGCGAGCCGGCCCATGTGCCAGATCTGCGCAACGATCTTGCCGCCCGCTTCATGCACTGCCGCGGTCACCGGCTTCCATGCCTCGACCTGCTCGGGAGTCCACAGGCCCGGCGCGGCCGGCCAGCCGAGCCCGAGGCGGCTCACCCCGGTGCCTTCGGTGATGATCACCCCGGCGCCGGCGCGCTGGCGGTAATAATCGATCATGATGTCGGTGGGCACGTGCTCCTGGGTCGAGCGGCCGCGCGTCAACGGCGCCATCAGGATGCGGTTCTTGGCGGCGATGTCGCCAAGCTGGATCGGATCGAACAGAGTGGGCATTGGACCTCCCGAAAGGACTTCTTTGCAGAAGCGCGGCAGATAGGTGCTATGGGGCCGCATGCATCGGCCCGGCGCAACAAGAAAAGCTACCAGCCAGACAAAAGATACACGCGTCGGCGCACATCCGCTGGCGTTCGCCGCACTCCTGCTTGCCAATGTCCTGCTGAGTTTCGGCCCGGTCTTCGTGCGGATGAGCGATGTCGGGCCGGTCGCTGCCGGCTTCTGGCGAATCGCGCTGGCGACCCCGGTGCTGCTTGCCGTCGCGGTCGGCACCGGCTGGCGGCCGGCGGGCCTGAGCCGCGCATTGTGGTGGGCGATCGGGATTGGTGGTCTGTGCTTTGCCGGCGATCTCGCCGCCTGGCATCTCGGCATCCTCAAGACCCAGCTCGCCAACGCTACCCTGTTCGGCAATTCTGCAACCCTGTTCTATCCGATTTACGGCTTCCTGATCGCGCGCGCCTGGCCGTCCAGGACGCAGGGGTTCGCCTTGCTGCTCGCGCTGATCGGCGCCGGGCTGCTGATGGGACGGTCGATGCAGATCGCGCCCGAGCATCTCGCCGGCGACCTGCTCTGCCTGCTCGCGGGCATTCTCTATACCGCCTATTTCGCGACCATGGCCAAGGCGCGCGACACGATGGCGCCGATCCCCGCACTGGCGCTGTCGACGCTGGCGAGCCTGCTGCCGCTCCTCATCTTCTCGATCCTGCTCGGCGAGAAAGTCATGCCGCACGACTGGACGCCGCTGGTCCTGATGGCGCTGTCGAGCCAGATCATCGGCCAGGGGCTGATGATCTACGCGCTGGGCCAGATGTCGCCGATGGTGATCGGCATCGCCTTGCTGACCCAGCCGGTGCTGGCGGCGGCGATCGGCTGGACCTGGTATAATGAGCGGCTCGACGGGATCGACATGATCGGCGCGGTCGCCGTCGCGGTGGCGCTGGTGCTGGTGCGCGGCGAGCGCAAGGACCCGGCCGAGCTTGCCCCCGAAGGGGTCGAGGACGCATAAGGGCGCCATGACCCTGCCTGCCGATCCCACGCTCGACGAAATCCGCGACGCGCTCGCCCCGCTCGTCGCCGACAATGCCGCGTTCGACGGATGGAAGGCCGCTGCGCGCGACATGGCCGCCGACCAGCTCGGCGTCGATCGCGACGTCGCGCTGCTGGCCCTGCCCGATGCGATGGCGATGATCGATGCATGGTTCGCCAGCATCGACCGCGCGATGCTCGACCGCCTGCCGGCGGAGCGGCTGGCGACGATGAAGATCCGCGAGAAGATCGCGTCGCTGGTCGAAACGCGGCTCGACCTGCTCGCCCCGCATCGCGAAACGTTGCGCCGGGCCTTTGCGATCCTCGCGCTCCCGCCCAACACCGCGCATGGCGCGAAGCTCGGCTGGCGCGCGGCGGACGCGATGTGGCGCGCGGCGGGCGACACCGCGACCGATTACAATCACTATACCAAGCGCGCGATGCTGGCCGGCATCTATGCCGCGACGATCACGGTGTTCCTCAACGACGAGAGCGACGGCCAGGTCGACACCCGCGCCTTCCTCGCGCGGCGGATCGAGGGGATCATGCGGTTCGAAAAGGCCAAGGCGCAGTTCCTGGCGCGCGTCGAACACCGCCCCAGCCTGTCGCGCTTCATCGGCCGGCTAAGGTATCCGGCGGTCTAGCGGGCCGACTCCCCCTGCCCGGGAACATGGGTTCGATGCCTAGCGCACCGCCCAGCGGTTGGTCGCCGCCCAGGCGAGCGGACCGAGGCCGACGACCAGGACGAGCAGCCAGCCTTGCCCGGCCGACAAGGCGAGCATCAATGCCGCGGCGCTGATCGCGCCGGCACCGGCCATCTCGGTACCGAAGCGGCGCCAGGCCTGCCGGCGGGTGAGCGCATAGGCCTGGTCGAGCCGCACCAGCGCGTCGACCTCGGCAACGAAGCCGGCGTCGGGCTCGCGCGGCGCGTCGGCGAGCAAGGCAGCGATACGGCGTTCGGTGTCGTCCGTCATGCGCCCTGCTCCAGCATTGCCCGGCATCGCCGCGTGGCGCGTGCCAGCCGGGTCTTGAGCGAGCCGAGCGGCATGCCGAGGATCGCCGCCGCCTCGCTGTGCGACCAACCTTCGCCAAGGCACAGGACCACGCAGGCCCGTTCGTCGGGATCGAGCGCGGCGAGCAAGGTGGCCGCGTCGATCCCGGCCTCGATCCCGGCGTCGACCGCATCCTCGCCGCAGTGGCTTGCGTCGATCGCCCGCTGGCGGCTCGCCTCGTGGCGATGGCGGTCGAGGAACAGCCGCCACGCGATGGTGCGCAGCCACGCGGCATAGGAGCCGCGCCCATCGAATCGCGCCGCCCGGCGCCACGCGCGCAGGAATGCCTCCTGAGCGATATCATCGGCATTGGCGGCCGCGACGCGCATCAGGAAGCGCCTGAGCCCGGCCTCGTGCCGCGCGACCAGCAGGCCGAAGGCCCGCCGGTCGCCCGCAGCCGCGCGCCGGTTGAGCGCCGCATCCTCATCCACCCGCCGCTGCCGTGTCCGCGGCGAGCTCCCGCGCGATCGCCCGCTTCACCAGGAAATCACGCAGCAGCAGTGCGATCCCGACGAGCAGGGGAAACAAGGCCGCGCCCAGCGCCACGCGCGTGGTGTCGTCCTGCTGGATCAGTCCGAACCCGGCGATGGCGAGGCCGAGCGCGACCAGCACCAACCCGTTGCGGTCATCCCCCGGAAGCTCGCGCTGGCGGTCGATGCGCTGATCGATCTTGTCGACCAGGGCTCCGGCAACCGGCGCATCGCTCGCGACCGCGCGGCGCACCGTCTGGTGGAGCATCCATGCCTGGAGCAGCCGCAGCAACTGAACGAACCCGATCAGCATGAGCAATGCCGGCGCATTCCACCCGATCATTTCGACAAAGTGATCCATCATCCCGATTCCATCATTGCCTGGTGTCGAATACCAGACGGACGTCGCACGGCGACTGGATGTTGGCGGGCAAAAAAAACGTGCCCGGGCTTCCGGCCGCCGCGACGCACCCTATCCTCCTTCGCCAGCGGAAGGATCCGATTCATCCAATTCAGTTATTGATAATCACTCGCAGTACTTCTACGTGACGCTCATGGCGACGACTCCGCTCAGCCTCGAACAATTGCCCCAGCGCCAGCGCGCGACCGTCGCTGGCATCGCCTGGGATTTGTTGTCGGTGCCCGAGGGCCGCCGGTTGCGCGAGCTCGGCTTCGACGAGGGTGTCGGGGTCGAGGTGTTGCACCGCGCCCGGATCGGCGGCGGGCCGATCGCCTGCCGGATCGGCCGCATGACCGTAGCTCTCCGCCGCCGCGTCGCCGGCGCGATCCACGTTTCGCCCGACCAGCACGGATGAACCCCGCGCCGCTGGTTGCACTGGTCGGCAATCCCAATGCCGGCAAAAGCGCGTTGTTCAATGCGCTGACCGGCGCGCGGCAGAAAGTCGGCAATTATCCCGGGGTTACGGTCGAGCGCCATGCCGGCCGGCTGGCGCTGCCCGACGGGCGCCCGGTCGAACTGCTCGACCTGCCCGGCACCTACAGCCTCGAACCGTCGAGCCCCGACGAGCGCGTCACCCGAGACGTCGTGACCGGCACGCAGGAAGGCGAGCGGCTGCCCGACGCCATCATCGTGGTGGTCGACGCCGCCAATCTCGACAATCACCTGCGCTTCACGCTCCAGCTGATCGCGCTCGGTCTGCCGGTAGTGGTCGCGCTCAACATGATCGACCTCGCCGAGCGCGACGGCCTCAAGCTCGATCCCGAAAAGCTGGCGCGCGAACTGGGCGTGCCGGTGGTCCCGACCGTCGCGGTCCGGAAGCGCGGGATCGACGCGCTCAAGGAAACACTCGCCGAGCTCGTCACGCCCGGCGCGATGCCGCTACGCAGGAGCGATCCCGTGCTCCACGCCGACATCGCCGCGCTGCAGCGCCGCGCGCGCCAGATCGCGGTCGCGGCGACGATTTCGGAGACCCCGGTCCGCCGCTGGACGCACGCTTTCGATTCGGTCGCGCTGCATCCGGTCTGGGGCCTGCTGCTGCTGTTCACGATCCTGTTCGTGATGTTCCAGGCGGTGTTCTTCGCCGGCGCGGCCCCGGCCGACGCGATCGACGCCGGCTTCAAATGGGTCGAAGGGCAAGTCACCGCGGCAATGCCCGACGGCGTGCTGCGCTCGCTGATCACCGATGGCGTGATCGCCGGCGTCGGCGCGGTGGTGGTGTTCCTGCCGCAGATCCTGATCCTGTTCTTCTTCATCCTGCTGCTCGAGGCATCGGGCTATATGGTCCGCGCCGCCTTCCTGATGGACCGGATCATGGCATCGGTCGGCCTATCGGGCCGCGCCTTCATCCCGCTCCTGTCGAGCTTCGCCTGCGCCGTGCCCGGCATCATGTCGACGCGCACGATCGACGACGAGAAGGACCGGCTGACGACGATCCTGATCGCGCCACTGATGACGTGCTCGGCGCGTCTTCCCGTCTATGCCGTGGTGATCGGCGCGCTGATCCCCGACACAAGGGTCGGCGGGATCATCGGGCTGCAGGGGCTCGTGCTGTTCGGGCTCTATGTGATGGGGATCGTCGGCGCGTTCTTCGCCGCGATGTTCCTGCGCAAGACGGTGACCAGGGGCGCGTCGTCGGGCTTCATGATGGAAATGCCGCGCTACCAGATGCCCAATTGGCGCGATGTGGTGATCGGGCTGTGGACGCGCTGCGAGATATTCCTCAAGCGCGCCGGCACGATCATCGCCACCACCACGATCGTGCTCTGGGCATTGCTCGCTTTCCCGCAAGTGCCCAAGGGCGATCCGACCAGCCAGGTCAATTATTCGGTTGCGGGGCGCATCGCCAACACGATCGAGCCGGTGTTCCGCCCGATCGGCTTCAACCGCGACATCGTGCTTGCCCTGATCCCCGCCATGGCGGCGCGCGAAGTGGCGGTCGCCGCGCTCGGCACGACCTATGCCGTCGACAATCCCGACAGCGACCAGGGCGACAAGGCGATCAAAGACCAGTTGCGCGGCCATTGGAGCCTGGCGACAGCACTCGCTTTCCTGATGTGGTTCGTGTTCGCACCGCAATGCATATCCACGATCGCGGTCACCAGGCGCGAGACAAATGGGTGGAAATGGCCCGCTTTCATGGTTGGCTATTTGTTCTCACTTGCCTACATCATGGCCGGACTCACCTACTGGCTGGCAACCTTCGCCGGCTTGTAGGTTTGCTCGCGGCACCAGCCCGCTCCCCCACCCGGCCTCCCACACGGTAGACTGACTGGGAGGCCGGGTGGGGGAGCGGGCTGGTGCGGTACCCGGCGGAAGCCGGCAAATGGAGAATTTCATGGCGGGCAGCGTCAACAAGGTCATCCTCATCGGCAATCTCGGGCGCGATCCCGAAAGCCGCAGCTTCCAGAATGGCGGCAAGGTCGTCGAGCTGCGCATCGCGACCTCCGAACAGTGGAAGGACCGCCAGTCGGGCGAGCGCAAGGAGCGCACCGAATGGCATACGGTCAAGGTGTTCAACGAAGGCCTTGCCAATGTCGCCGAACGTTTCCTGCGCAAGGGATCGAAGGTCTATATCGAAGGCGCTCTCCAGACGCGTAAGTGGCAGGACCAGGACGGCAAGGACCGTTACTCGACCGAGATCGTGCTGCAGGGCTTCAACTCGGTGCTGACCATGCTCGACGGCGCGCCGGGTGCCGGTGGCGGCAGTGGCGGTGGTGATCGCGGCGGCTCGAGCGGCGGCGACTGGGGTTCGGGCGGCGGCGGCCGCGACGATTTCGCCCCGGCGTCGGGCGGCGGCTTCGGTGGTGGCGGCGGTGCCAGCCGCGGCGGCGGGTTCGACGACCTCGACGACGACGTGCCGTTCTAGGATCGGGCACAGGGGTGACGACCGATCGCAGCGCGCCCAGCGGCTGGCGCATCAACGAAACCGTCCGCGAGCAGGCGATCGCCGAGCTCGACCTCGCGCATTTGCGCGAGAGCGGCCAGCTCGACCAGATCACCGCGTTCGCGGCGAAACTGTTCGACGCGCCGATCGCCCTGGTCAGCCTGGTCGAGCGCGATCGACAATATTTCGCGGGCAAGACCGGGCTCGATGCCGACGAGACCCCGCGCGAGGTCTCGTTCTGCCAGCACGCGATGCTCGGCACCGAGATCATGGTGATCGCCGACGCGACCAAGGATGAGCGGTTCGCCGGCAACGCGCTGGTCACCGGCGATCCCGATATCCGTTTCTATGCCGGCGCGCCGCTGGTCAGCGCCGAGGGCGTGCCGCTCGGCGCGCTCTGCGTGATCGACCGCAAGCCGCGCGACGGGTTGACCGATCTCGAGCGCCAGGGGCTGACCGTGCTGGCCGACAGCGTGATGGCGCTGTTCCGCGCCACCCGGAACTGACGCCTCAGGCGGCAACCGCCTCGGGCAGTGTCGCCCAGCGCAACGTGGCCTGGGCGACGCGGCGCCCGAGCGCCTCGGCGGTGCGCTGGTCGCTCGATGGCGGCGCGGCGTCGGGGCCGACATCGCCGTTCGACTGCGCCATTGCGCCGAGGAAGCTGCCGAGCCGGTTGAGATCCTCGGCCGACCCGGTCGACACATTGTTCCCCGGCGGCAAGCCGAGTCCGACCCAGATCATCGACTGCTGCATCGCGAAGACCGACAGCGCTTGCAGCGTCGCCAGCTTGTCGCCGCTCTGCGACGCCGAATTGGTGAAGCCGGCCGCGATCTTGTCGCGCCACGCGCCCGAATAGAACCGGCCCGAGGTCGAATCGATGAACGCTTTGAACGGTGCCGAGACGCCGCCCATATAGGTGGGCGAGCCGAAGATGATGGCGTCGGCGCCGTCGAGCACGTCCCAATTGTCCTCGACCGCGTCGACCGCGATCAGCGACACCTCGACCCCCGCTACCGAGCGGGCGCCCCGGACAACGGCTTCGGCCTGCACGTGCGTGTGGCCGTAGCCGCTGTGATAAACCACAGCGATGCTTGTCACGTTTCAAATCCTTCTTGCTGTTCGGTGGATTGGCGCGCCCGATCCGCCGCCTATCTATGTCGGGCCGCGGTGGCCGCAAAGGGGACCGCCCGCGATTGCAGTTTCCACGAGGTAACCGAATGGCCCTGAAGCTCCGCCGCAACCTGTTGCCCGATTCGCCCTATTGCTGCCCGATCAACGAGGCGGTGACGTCGCTGCTCGGCGGGGCGTGGACGCCGGCGCTGATCTGGAATCTGGGCGGCGGCCCGCGCCGGTTCGGCGAGCTGCGGCGCGACCTGCCGGGCATTTCGGCCAAGGTGCTGACGCAGCGGCTGCGCGAACTGGGCGAGCGCGGGATCGTCGAGCGCTTGCCCGTTGGCGATACCTCGCCGCCATCGATCGATTACCGGCTGACCGATCTCGGGCTCGAATTGCGCGACACGATCGACCGCCTGCTCAGCGTCGGGCACCGCCTCGCCGAGCGGCTCGGCGACGACTTCCCCTATTCGGAACCGGCGCGGCTATCGGCGCAGGAGAAACACGGCGTGCTCGGCGAGCAGATTCGCCAGCGTCGCGCCGGTGCTCTGGTCGCCTGACAGAAACCACGCGCCTTCCACGATGATCCCGCGTTCGTTCACGAAGGCGCGGAAATCGTCGACCGTGACATGGTGGATGTTGGGGGTCGCATACCACGCCACCGGGAGCAGTCGCGTGACCGGCATCCGCCCGCCCCACAGCAGCGACGCGCGCACGCGCCAATGCGCGAAATTGGGGAAGGACACGAACGCCCGCCGCCCGATCCGGAGCAGATGGTCGAGCACCATGTCGGGCGCATGCGTGGTCTGCAGCGTCTGGCTGAGGATCGCATAGTCGAACGACTCGTCGGGATAGCCCGCGAGGTCGGTATCGGCATCGCCCTGCACCACCGACAGGCCGCGGGCGACCGCCTTGGCGACGTCGCCCGTATCGAGCTCGAGCCCGCGCGCATCGACCGCTTTCTCGTCGCGCAACGCCGCCATCAGCTCGCCATCGCCGCAGCCGACATCTAGCACGCGGCTGCCCGGCGCGACATTGGCGGCGATCACCGCGAGATCGGGGCGCAGGCTCATGATTGCTGCGTCTTCAGGAGCGCGACATGTTCAGGCGACAGCCGCTCCATATAACGGTCGGGCCGCATCAACGGGGTGAAGCCGAGCGCGGCATAGACGCCGTGCGCGTCCGCGGTCGCCAGCGCGATGCGGCGGATCCCGGCGAATTGCGGGTGGTCGATGAACCAGCCGACCATGCACCGGCCGAGCCCCTGGCCGCGCGCGCTTTCGTCGACCCAGACATCGGCGATCCAGGCGAAGCTGGCATGGTCGGTGATGGCGCGGGCGAAGCCGATCTGCTCGCCGTCGCGATAGGCGCCGAGGCAATGCGAACCCGCGATCCCGCGCTCGACCAGCTCGCGCGAAATGCCCGGCGTCCAGTAGCTCGAGGCGAGCCAGCCATGCACGCGGGTCACGTCGAGCCGCGCCTTGTCGTCGGAGAGTTCGATCATGCCGCCCTCAGGAAACCATCGACCACCCGGTTCAACTCGGGTGATTCGAGCAGGAAGGCGTCGTGCCCGAACGGGCTGTTGAGCTCGACGAAACTGACGGCCGCCCCGGCCGCATTGAGCGCATGGACGATGATCCGCGATTCGGGCGTCGGGTACAACCAATCGGTGTCGAAGCTGACCAAAGCGAAGCGTGTCCTGGTCCCCTTGAACGCATTGGCGAGCAGCCCGCCATGTTCCTCGGCGAGGTCGAAATAATCCATCGCCCGGGTGATGTAGAGGTACGAATTGGCGTCGAACCGGTCGGTGAAGCTCAGCCCCTGGTGGCGCAGATAGGATTCGACCTGGAAATCGGCATCGAACCCGAAGCTCTTCGCCTCACGCGCCTGCAGGCGGCGGCCGAACTTCTCGGTCAACCCGGCCTCGGACAGATAGGTGATGTGCGCCGCCATCCGCGCCACCGCGAGCCCGGCCGCCGGCGGGTCGCCCGCGCCGTAATAATCGCCGCCGCGCCAGTTCGGATCGGCCATGATCGCCTGGCGCCCGACTTCGTGGAAAGCGATGTTCTGTGCGGTGTGGCGCGCGGTCGAGGCGATCACCACCGCCTTGGTCACGCGCTCCGGATAGGTCGCGGCCCAGCTCAGCGCCTGCATCCCGCCCATCGACCCGCCGACCACGGTGAAAGTATCGACGCCGAGATGGTCGAGCAGCATCGCCTGCGCGCGGACCATGTCGCGGATGGTGATGACCGGGAAGCTCATCGCCGCGGGGCAGCCGGTCACCGGATTGACCGTCGCCGGGCCCGACGAGCCCATGCAGCTGCCCAGCACATTGGCGCAGACGATGAAGTGGCGCGCCGGGTCGATCGGTTTCCCCTCGCCAACCATCCGCGTCCACCAGCCGGCCTTGCCGGTGATCGGGTGATCGCTCGCGACATGCTGGTCGCCGGTCAGCGCATGGCAGATCAGGATGGCGTTCGACGCGTCGGCGTTGAGGGTGCCATAAGTCTCGTAGGCAATGTCGACCGGCGACAGCAACACGCCCCCGTCGAGGCGGAGCGGCCCGGGCAGGGTGACGTGGCGCGACAGGCCGAAACGCTGGTCGTCGGTCATGGGGATGCGGTTAGAGGGAAAAGTCGTGGCGTCAAACCCCGTTGGCGCGCGGCCTTCATGACCCTCTCCCTTTGGGGGAGGGTCGAGCCGCGTAGCGGCGAGGGGTGAGGGCAGGTTTCCTGTTTCGACCCTCACCCTTCCGCGGCTTCGCCGCTCCCTCCCTCCCCCAAAGGGAGAGGGACTTCGGCTCACCCCATCCGCCGCGCCGGCGCCCGGGCCGCAATCACCGATTGCGCCGCCAGCCGGCCGGTCTGCGCGCCGCCGTTCATATACCCGGGATAGGCATCCGACAGATGCTCGCCCGCGAAATGGACCGGCCCTGCCGCCAGCGGGGTCGAGGCGATGCCGTCGGTCTCGGTCCAGATCAAATCGGCGAACTTGGTCAGCTGGCCGGGGCGGAAATTGACATACGCACCCATCGAGAAGGGATCGAGATGCCAGTTGGTGCGGCGGATGGTGGTGCCGGTCGCACCCGCCATGCCTTTGACGCCCGCCTCGGCCAGTTTGGCGAATTTGAGTGCCAGCGCGCGCGGATCGGCCTGGTCGGCGGCGAGCACTTCATTGCCCCCGGTGAACCAGGTCCACACGCTGCCCGCGCCCGCCGCGGGCCGGACTCCGCCATCCCAGCCGAGCGACGATCCGGCCGCATGGTCGGTCTGCCAGATCTCGCCGCCGCGCCCGATCGCCTTTTCCCACGGGCGTCCGGTCGTCACTGCCTGGACCTTGCCGTTGCGGCCCAGCCCGACCTCGCCGATGAACTGGCGCCACAGGGCCGGCAGCGGCATGCCATAGGCGATCCGGCTCATGATCGAGGCAGGCGTGGTCACGATCACTGCCGAGGCCGCAATCGTCTCGCCATTGGAGAAGGTGACTTTCGCACCGGACCCGAGCGGATCGATCCGCGTCGCGCGGCGATAAGTGGTTATCTTCCCCGCCAGCCGCGCCGCCATCGCCTCGACCAGCGACGAGCTGCCGCCCGCCATCAGATAGCGTTCGTCGCTGCGGCTCAGCACGTCGATGCGGCGGCCGTCGATCGTCGGCAGGTTGAACACCAGTTCGATCGCCGATGCCTGGTTCGGTTCGCAGCCATATTCGGTGCGCGCGGTCGCTTCCATCAGGCGGCGTACCCAGGGTTCGGGCATCAGTTTCTGGTATTTGTCGAGATAGCCGGTGAACGACAGGCGATCGAGCTCGGCCGCGACCCTGGCGTAATTCTGGTCGAGCCGGACCGAATCCGCATCGATCTGCCCGGCAATGCCGCGCAGGCCGGCGACCAATTGGCTCTCAGGCACTTCGCGCGCGCCGTCGAGGACCATCGTGCGGTGCTGGCCGCCCTTGCGGTCGATCAGCTGGATGCCGAATTCGCGGCAAAGATCGTGCATGTCGGCATGGTCGGTGTTGACCAATTGCCCGCCAATCTCGATCGGCGGCACACCCGCTGCCCTGGCGGTATACATCCGCCCGCCGAGCCGCGTCCGCGCTTCGTAGAGCCGCGCGTCGACCCCTGCCTTGGTCAGATGCCAGAGCGCTGCGAGCCCGGCGATCCCGCCGCCGATGATCACCACCGGCAGCCCCGACGGCGCCGCTCGCGCCTCGCGCGGCAAGGCCGCCGTGGCTGCCGTCGCGGCGAGCGCGAGCAGCACCTGCCGCCGCGTCTGGCCGTCCTGTCCCGGCGCCGGCAATGCCGCACCCGCCTCGCGCAAATTCTCCCGCCGCGCCGTCTCGAGCGCTTGCCAGAATGCCGTCGGTCCCCGCATCTGCCCTCCCTTTGCGCTCCGCCATAGCGTCACAACCTTGCCAAGGCGACAGGCTGCGCATAGCGCGAAGGTATGAGTGCACCTGAACCCAAGCCCTGGATCATGGCGATCGCGCCCTATGTCCCCGGGCGATCGACCACCGATGACGGCCGCAAGGTCGCCAAGCTCTCGTCGAACGAAAACCCGCTGGGCACCTCGCCCAGGGCGCGCGAGGCGTTCCTGTCGGCGGCCGGCAACCTCGAGCGCTATCCCGACGCGAGCGGCGCCGAGCTGCGCGAGGTGATCGCGGCGAGGTACGATCTCGATCCGGCGCGGATCATCTACGGCAACGGGTCGGACGAATTGCTCCACCTCGCCGCCGGCGCCTATGCCGGGCCGGGCGACGAAGTGATCTACGTCAAATACGGCTTCGCGGTGTACGAGATCGCCGCGCGGCGCGTCGGCGCGGTGCCGGTGATCGCGCCGCACAACGACTATGCGACCGATGTCGACGCGATCCTGGCCTGCGTCACCGAGCGGACCAAGATCGTCTACATCGCCAATCCCAACAACCCGACCGGCACCTATGCGCCGAAGAGCGAGATCCTGCGGCTCCATGCCGGGCTGCGCCCCGATATCCTGCTCGTGCTCGACCATGCCTATGCCGAATATATCGAGGGCGATGCCGAGGATGGCGGGATGGCGCTGGCCGAGAGCGCGCCCAACGTGCTGGTCACGCGCACCTTCTCCAAGATGTACGGCCTCGCCGCCGAGCGGATCGGCTGGGCCTATGCGCACCCGCGGATCATCGAGGCGATGCACCGCATCCGCCTGCCGTTCTCGATCACCATCGCCGGTACCGCGGCGGCGATCGCAGCGCTGGGCGACACCGGCTTTGTCGAGCACACCAAGGCGCACAATGCCGAATGGCGCGCCTGGTTTTCGAGCGAAGTCGCCAAGCTCGGCAATGGCGGCCTGCGCGCGGTGCCGAGCCAGGCCAATTTCGTGCTGGTGCTGTTCGAAGGGCGGCTGACCGCCGAGGTGGCGTATAAGGGGCTGATGGACGCGGGCTATATCGTCCGCTGGTTGCCCGGCCAGGGACTGCCGCACGGGTTGCGAATCACGATCGGTACCGAGGCGGAGACGCGCGGGGTCGCAGCGGCATTGCGCGACCTGGTCGAGAAAGCCGGCTGATGCTGCCGTTCGCGCGCGTCACCATCATCGGCCTGGGCCTGATCGGCTCGTCGATCGCGCGTGCGGTCAAGGAGCATATGCCGACGGTGCGCGTCACCGGGCATGACGCCGATCCGGGCGTGCGCGAGCGATCGCGCGGGCTCGGCTTCTGCGACGACGTCACCGATACGCCGGGCGCGGCGGTGACCGATGCCGACCTCGTCATCCTGTGCGTCCCCGTCGGCGCGATGGGCGCGGCGGCCGAGGCATTCGCCGCCGACCTGCCGCCCGATGCGATCGTCAGCGATGTCGGCGGGTCGAAGGAAAGCGTGCTGAAGGCGCTGCGCCAGCATCTGCCCGACACGGTGATCATCCCCGGCCACCCGGTCGCGGGCACCGAGCATAGCGGGCCCGAAGCGGGCTTCGCGACGCTGTTCCATCGCCGCTGGTGCATCCTGACGCCCGAGGAGAATGCACCCGAGGCGGCGGTCGGTCGGCTCACCGTTTTCTGGGAAAAGCTCGGCGCCCATGTCGAGATCATGACCCCGCGCCATCACGACCTCGTGCTCGCGGTGACCAGCCATGTTCCTCACCTGATCGCCTATTCGATCGTCGGCACCGCGTCCGACCTCGAGGACGTGACGCGCGGCGAAGTGATCAAATATTCGGCCGGCGGCTTTCGCGACTTCACCCGTATCGCGGCGTCGGACCCGACCATGTGGCGCGACGTGTTCCTCAACAATCGCGAGGCGGTGCTCGAGATATTGCAGCGGCTGACCGAGGACGTGACGATGCTGCAGCGCGCGATCCGCTGGGGCGATGGCGACACCTTGTTCGACCTGTTCACCCGCACCCGCGCGATCCGCCGCGGGATCATCGACCAGGGCCAGGACGACGCCGCACCGGATTTCGGGCGGCGGCACGATTGAGCATCTCGTCATCCGGGCCTTGGGCCGGGATGACGGTTGGGTTCAGGCCCGCTCCCCATCCAGCACGTTGATCGCGTCACGCACTCGCGCCTCGATCTCTGGCCGGGGCAGGCCCGGCGGGATCGGATCGCCGAAGCGGAAGGTCGCCACTCCCGCCCGCTTCAGACCCTTTTTCGGCCATAGCAGACCGATGTCGGTGGCGATCGGCACCACCGGCAGGCCGAGCATCTTGTACAGCCCGGCAAAGCCCGACTTGAGTTCCGGCTGCTCGCCCGGCGGGACGCGCGTGCCTTCGGGGAAGATCAACACCGACCGGCCGCTCTCGCGCACTTTCTGCGTCTCGCGCATCAGATGCCGCAGCGCCGAGGCCGAGGCCGCGCGGTCGACCAGGATCACGCCGTAGCGCTGCGCCGCCCAGCCCCAGATCGGGATCTTCGCGAATTCGCGCCGCATGATCGGCGCCGGGGCGCCGAGCTTGAGGACCAGTTCGAACGGCTCGTAGAGCGACTGGTGCTTGCCGGCATAGAAGAACTGCCCCGCCGGCTGCACGCCGTCGTAACGGACCCGGATGCCGAGCAGCCAGCGCACGCACCAGCGGTGGAATCCCGCCCAGCCCTGTGCATAGGCGATCAGCGCCTGGCGACCGAACAGCGCCGACAAGGGCACGAACAGGACGATCGGCACCGATAGCCCGTAGAAGACCAGCAGGAAGACGACATTGCGGACCAGCGTCACGAGCTGATCCCGAACCACAGGGCCAGGCGGCGCAGCAGCAGCTTGTTATATTCGATCACCAGCGGCCCCAGGGCAGTCTCGGCCTGCACGCCGTCGGCGGCGACCGTGACGTCGGACGGCAGTTCGGCCTCCAGCTCCATCCGCGCCCGCGCCATATGCCAGTCCGAGGTGACCAGCCGCACCGATTTATAGCCGTGATCGGCCACCCATTTGGCAGTCTCGCGCGCATTCGACGTGGTGTCGACCGCCTCGTGCCCGATATCGACGCAGCAGGTGAATTCGGTCACCGGGACCTTGTATTTGAGCGCAAGGTCGATCGGCCGCACGCCTGCCCCCGCGCCGCTGATCAGCATGCGCTTTGCCTGGTGGTCCCGGATCAAGGCGAGCCCGCGGTCGATCCGCCCGACCCCGCCGGTCAGCACGACGATCGCGTCGGTCTGCGTCCCGTCGAGCGGGCGCGGCAGCGTCACCATGAACAGGACGAAGCCGAGCACGTAGACGAGCGCCAGGATGGCGAGCAGCCGGCGGATCATTGCACCAGCCTCAACCGCCCGAGCACCGCGATCCGCGCGGCCAGCGTCGCGATCAGCGCGAACAGGATCGGCAGCATGGCGAGCAGCAGCCAGTCGCGCTGGGTCAGCGCACCGCCGCCGAGCAGTTCGGACCCCAGGCCCGCCATCTCGCGCGTCACCAGCCAGGCCGCGATCATCGCCGCGATCGCGCCGATCACCCCGCCGATCAGCGTGTCGAGCGCGATCCGCCGCTGGAACAAGCGCGCGACCTGGACGTCGGTCGAGCCCAGTATGTGCAGGATCGCGATCGTGTCGCGATGCGTCTCCAGCCCCGCACGTACCGCGAGCAGCACCACCGCGGTGGTCGCTGCCGCCATCAGCAGCACCAGCGCCGCCGCCGCGTAGATCAAGGTTCGCATGAAATCGGCCACCGGGCTCAGCCAGCGTGCCTGGCTGTCGACCCGTGCGCTCGGCGCAACCGCGCGGATGCCCGCTGCGACACGCGCCGCTGAATCCTCGGCAGGCACGCTCATGTCGATGTCGATCAGCGTCGGGATCGGGACATCGGCATCGTTGGATGCGTCGCCAAGCCACGGCTCGAGCATCGCCCCGAGCCGCGCGCGGTCGACCAGCTGGACGCGCGACACGGTCGGCATCGAGCGCAAGGCATCGAGCACGGCACGCGTCTGCTGGTCGCGCCTGGCCGGATCGGGCTCGACGATCTGCGCGGTCAGCCGCCCGGCAAGCTGGCGGTCGAGCGAGGCGGCGGCGTTGACCGTACCCAGGCCGAGCGCGCCCGCGATCACCGTCAGGAACAGCATGATCGCCATGATCCAGGTCATCGCCCGCGTACCGCGGCGGTCGTCGAGCACGCGGCGATCGGCAGCGGTCGAGAGGAACGCGACGCTCATTGCGGCGGCCTGGGCGGGTTGCGCAAGGCGCCGGTCGGATCGAGCAGCCGCCCGCTTTCGAGCCGCATCATATGCGCATTCTGGATGCGGCCGAGCAGGTGGAAATCGTGGGTCGCGACGACGACCGTCGTGCCGAGCCGGTTGAGCGATTCGAACAGGTGCAGCAGGCGCGCCGCCATGTCCGGATCGACGTTGCCGGTGGGCTCGTCGGCAACCAGGATTTCGGGGCGGCCGATCACCGCGCGCGCGATCGCGATGCGCTGCTGCTCGCCGCCCGACAGGGTCGGCGGGGTGGCATGGCCGCGCTCGGTCAGCCCGACCCAGGCGAGCATCTCGCGCACGGGCGCCTCGATATCGCCTTCGGGCACACCCGACAGCCGCATCGGCAGCGCGATATTGTCATAGGCCGAGAGATGCGGGACCAGCCGGAAGTCCTGGAACACCACGCCGATGCGACGGCGAAAGCCCGGCAGCCGGCCGCGCGGCAAGGCGCCGGCATCCTCACCGAACAGGCGGATCGTGCCGTCGGTCGGCCGCTGCGCGAGGTACAGCAATTTGAGCAGCGACGTCTTGCCCGCGCCCGATTGCCCGGTGAGGAAATAGAAACCGCCCGAGGCGAGCGTGAAATTGAGGTCGGACAGCGTCTCTGCGTCGCTGGCGGGATAGCGCAGGCCCACATTTTCGAACTGCACGATGTTCGCCATTCCGGCGTCGCTACCCGCTTGTACCCTGCCCCGCCAGAGCCATCGCACGTAACTTGCCCATGCATCAAGGCAGGAGGCTTGCCGCGCTAACCATGCCCGCTTAGGAAACGATGCAGGGCCGCGGGGAAACGGTCCTGAGTGGACGGCCCGTACATGATCCTCGAATGCAGCGAATGCCACACGCGCTACCTTGTGCCCGACAATGCGATCGGGGCCGATGGCAGGACCGTGCGCTGCGCCAAGTGCAAGCATAGCTGGTACCAGCCGCCCGCCGCGCTCGACCTGTCGACCGCGGCAGTGGTCGCACCCGATCCGGTCGCGCCGGCGCCTGCCGCAGCCGAGTCCGTTGCCGCGCCGATGCCGGCGCCAACGATCGATCGGGCCTATGGCGACGATGACGATTACGACGCCTTTGCGCACGAACCGCCATTCCGCGGCCGGCGCAATCCGGCGAAGATGTGGACGATCGCCGCGGTCGGCGCCGGCGTGCTGATGCTGGCTGCCGCGGCGGCCCTGTTCTTCCTCAACGTCCCCGACCTCGCGACGCGCATCGGCCTGCCGCTCGCCCCGCAGGCGACACCGCTGACCTTCGTCAACGTCGCCAAGCCCGATCGCCGCGACCTGCCGACCGGCAGCGAATTGTTCGCGGTCAGCGGCCAGGTCCACAACCCGACCGCGAGCCGCCAGCCGCTCCCCGACATCCGCGTCGAGCTCTATGACGCGCAGCGCCAGCCGCGGCTGGTCTACAGCTGGACGATCAAGCTCGACCAGCGCAGCATCGCGCCGGGCGGCACGGTCGACTTCCGCAGCGCCAAGCTGGATGTGCCGGCCAATTCGAAGACAATGAACCTCAGCTTCACCGCGCCGCCGGTCGGGAGCTGACGCAACTTTGTAATAGCGGTTGCGCGGGGGGGATCGCTTTGCTAGGGGCGCTCGCCTGCCAGCCACGGACCCGTCCGTTGGCATCTTACACGTGCGGTCGTGGCGGAACTGGTAGACGCGCAACGTTGAGGTCGTTGTGTCCGAAAGGACGTGGAAGTTCGAGTCTTCTCGACCGCACCAATTCCCTGCCACGGGCTGACGTTGTCGGAACGTCGCCCGCACCGCCCGGGACCCGCCGGCACCGGCCGGACAATCTCACCGAAGCGGACACGAAATTCCGCCCGAAGCAATGCTTTGGGGGTCGATGCCGCTTAACAGCCGCCGGCGGACCGGCTAGAGCTGCGGCATTGGATTCGGCGACCCGCGGTGCGGGAAACCGGCCAAGACGTCCGATTGTCCATCTTTCAAATCAATAGCTTGCTCCAACGCGGTTCACCGCCAGATGTCCGCCGCCTGCCACAATCCGTATCCAGAGTCCGGTAACGCGTATGCTTGAAGACCCCGGCAACCTGCCGACGACTCGCGATGGCGCGGGGCTGTTCCGACAGCAAGTGATCGATGCCCAGGCGCGGCGTCTCCATGGCGACGTGATCCTGCAGCAGCCGCTGTCCACCCGCCTGGTCACCGCCATCATCATGCTGGTCGTGGTCGCGACCGGGATCTGGGCCATATGCGGCAGCTATGCACGCGTCGAGGCGGCCCGCGGCACGCTGGTGCCGATCGGTGGCTATTCGAAAATCTACGCGCTGCACCCCGGCATCGTCACCACCTTGCTGGTCAAGGAAGGCGATCAGGTGAAGGCCGGTCAGAAGCTTGCCGTGGTGCGGATCGAGATGCCCAATGCGGCGGGCGATATCGGGACGCAGCAACAGCTCGGCTCGCTCGACACCCAGACCGGCTTCGCCAAGCGCCAGGTGACCCTGGCCGGCGAGCGCTCGGTGTCCGAGATCGCACGGCTGGCCGGCGTGGTCGATGGCCTGCGCCGCCAGGCCGCGACGCTCGCCGGGCAGATCGCATTGCAGCAGGAGATCGTCACCTCAATGGCGGCCAGCCTCGCGCAGATCGAGCCGGTCGTCGCCAAAGGCTATATCAGCAAGCTCGAATATGAGCGGCGGCGCCAGGCGCTGCTCGGCGCACAGGAGCAACTCAGCCAGCTCAGACAGCAGGCCGACGGGGTCACGGCCGAGATCGCGCGCACCGAAAAGGAGCGCGGCCAGGCCGCGATCGTCGGCGAGAACGACACGACCAACGCCCGGTCGGCGCTCGAATCGTATCGCCAGCAGCGCAGCCGGGTCGAAGGCGAGGCGAGCTATGCGATCACCGCCCCGGTGTCGGGCCGGGTAACCGCGGTCCAGACCAGCATCGGGCGGACCGTCGAGGGATCGCGGCCGATGATGATCCTGGTCCCCGATGCGAGCCCGCTGCGCGCCGATCTATACGTGCCGAGCCGGTCGATCGGCTTCGTCCGGCCGGGACAGGAAGTCCGGCTGCTCTACGACGCTTTCCCCTATCAGCGCTTCGGCAGCTATGTCGCGCATGTCGAGAATGTGTCCAAGCTGGCGGTGGCCGGGGAAGAGACCGACGCGCCCTTCAAGATCGACGAGCCCGTCTACCGCGTCACCGCCTTGCTCGACCGGCAGCAGGTCGACGCTTACGGGCGCCCCGTTTCGCTGCAACCCGGGATGACGTTGATGGCCAATATCGTCCTCGAACGGCAATCCTTCCTCGACTGGCTGCTCGATCCGTTGCGCGCCGTCTCCAACCGGAATTGATCCCATTCTCGACCAACTGAGCTTTGGCGGCGGCCGACGGACGCCGATGATCCTGCAGGCAGAGGCCAGCGAATGCGGCCTTGCCTGTCTGGCGATGGTTGCCGGCTATCATCAGCTGGAAGTCGATCTCGTCACCTTGCGGCAGCGATTCCAGATGTCGCTCAAGGGCGCGACGCTCAAGCATCTGCTGGCGATCGCCGAGGAACTGGGCTTCTCGGGGCGGCCGCTGCGTGTCGACCTGGCCGACATGGGGCATCTCGCGCTGCCGGCGATCCTGCACTGGGACCTCAACCATTTCGTCGTGCTGACCCGCGTGTCGCGCGGGCCGCGCGGCGTGCGCTACCATATCCACGACCCGGCATCGGGCGCGCGGTCGATCGGCGAGGCCGAATTCGCCAGCCGCTTCACCGGGATCGCGCTCGAACTGGTCAAGTCCGACCAGTTCCGGCCGCAGGCCGATCGCGCCAAGCTGAAGATCAATCAATTGTGGAGCCGGATCGACGGCTTCTGGCCGGCGTTCCGCCAGATCTTCGTGCTGTCCCTGGTGCTGCAGCTCGTCGCTTTGGTGACGCCGTTCTTCCTCCAGGTATCGATCGACACGGTCCTGCCGACCTTCGACCTCGACCTGCTGCTGGTGCTCGCGCTCGGCTTCGGCGGCGTGGCGTTGGTGTCGATGATCACCAACTGGGTGCGCTCGCTCGCCTTGCTGCGGCTGAGCACCGCCCTGTCCTACCAGATCACCGTCAACCTGTTCCGCCACCTGCTGCGCCTGCCCCTGCCGTGGTTCGAACGGCGCCATGTCGGCGACGTGATCTCGCGCTTCGGGTCGACCAAGGCAGTGATGGACCTGCTCAGCCAGGGGCTGATCACGTCGCTGATCGATGGCATCATGGCGATCACGACCCTGATCCTGATGTTCGTCTATTCGGCCGTGCTCGGATCGCTGGCGCTGGCCGCGATGGTGCTGACGGTGGCGCTGCGGCTGGGCTTCTTCACCGCGCTCAAACAGGCCAATGTGAGCGTGATCACCGCCAATGCGCGCGAGAACAGCGCGTTCATCGAATCGATCCGCGGCATCGCCACGATCAAGGCGTTCGGCGAGGAATCGAACCGCCAGCGGCTATGGCAGCAACGCAAGGCCGAAGCAGTCAATGCCGAGATCAAGACCGGCCGGCTCAATGCCGTGTTCAATGCCGGCGAGCAGATCGTCATGTCGGTCGAGCGGGTGCTGTTCGTCTATATCGCGATCCGCTTCGCGATGAACGGCGGGCTGTCGGTAGGGATGATCTTCGCGCTCCAGGCCTATCGCCAGCAATTCCTCGATGCGACCAGCCGGCTGGTCCAGCAAGGCATCAGTTATCGCCTGCTCGACATGCATTTGTCGCGGATCGCGGACATTGCGCTGAGCCCGGCCGAGCCGCTGACCAGCATCGCCCACGCACCGACCGTCGCCGCCTCGCGCGGTCCCGACCCGGCACGGATCGAACTGCGCAACGTGCGCTTCCGCTATGCTCCCAACGAGCCCGAAATCCTCCAGGGCATCAGCCTGGAGATCGCCGCGAACGAGATGATCGGCTTCGTCGGGCCGTCGGGCGGCGGCAAGACGACGCTGATGAAGATCATGATGGGCCTGCTCCAGCCGACCTATGGCGAAGTGCTGGTCGATGGTCAGCCGCTGATTTCCTACGGCCTGGCGCGCTGGCGCCGCGAGCTCGGCTCGGTAGCGCAGGACGATGCGCTGTTCGCCGGATCGCTGGCCGACAATATCAGCCTGTTCGATCCCGAGCCCGACAATGACCGGCTGGAGATCGCGGCGCGCGCGGCGGCGATCGCCGAGGATATCGACCGGATGCCGATGCGCTACCATACGCCGGTCGGCGACATGGGATCGGTGCTGTCGGGCGGGCAGAAGCAGCGCGTGATGCTGGCCCGCGCCTTGTACCGGCAGCCGCGCGCGATGTTCCTCGACGAGGCGACCGCGCATCTCGACCCGCATAGCGAGATGCGCGTCGCGGCGGTACTCAAGTCGTTCAACTGCACGCGGGTCGTCGTCGCGCATCGCCCGCAGACCTTGCTGGGCACCGACCGCGTGTTCATCGTCGCCGAAGGCCGGCTGACCGAGCTGCCCCCGCAGTCCGCCGAACCGGCGGCCGCACCCGATGCCGTCGAGGTCTGAGATGGACGCGCCCGTCGCTTATGGCAGCGCCGGACGGAAGATCCCCGTGCCGCCCGTACTGCGCCTGCCGGCGATCGCCGCGTCGAGCGAGTTGACCGTGCTCGACGCGCGGATCACCGCCACTGCGCGCCGCGCCTGCGCGAGCACCAGGCAGACGCTGTGCGAGGCCTATAGCGCAGCGCGGCATGTCGACGATGTCGGGTCGGTCCATCCCGCGATGCGCGACGAGCTCAGCCAGTATCTCAACCAGGCGGCGCGCGCGTTCGACAGCGACTCGTCCCTCTCGCGCTGCCTGGTCGAATTCGACGTGCGCGAAGCAGTGCGTCGGCGCGGCGCGGCCGATCGCACCCTGGTCGGGATGCTGCAGCAGATGCATCGCTGGCTCGGCGCGGGCAATGGCGAGTTCCGGCGCGGGCCCATCGCGATCAAGCCCGACGAAATGGGCAATTCGGTGGTGTTCCCCGACGCCGGCCAGTGCGTGCCATTGGTCGAGACGTTGCAATCCTTCCTCGCCGACAACCTTCCCCGCTATCCCGGGATGAGCGCGGTGGTTGCCCTGGTCGCGATCGTCCATGCCCATCCGTTCGGCGACGGCAACGGCCGCGCCGCGCGCACCTTGTTCAACGCGCTGCTGGCAAAGGGATGCGGCACCGATCATTTCATGCCGCTGTCGCTGCTCGCCCATCTCAGCGGCGGCGGCTTCATCCTCAAGCTTCGCCGCGCGATGTACGGCGCCGAATGGGACCAGCTCGGCGCCTATATCGCCGAGGCGCTCGCTCTGTCGGACCGGCTGCAGCATCCCGACGGCGATCCCCGGCCGTGACCGGAAAACCGGCCGCTGCGCACTGGATCTGCCCGCCGCCGGCGGTTCCGACCGCGCCCGAACGGGCCAGCGCCGCCGCCCTGTTCGACGACATCGCCGGCTGGAACCATGCCCCGTTCCAGCCGGCGCGGTTCGCCGGACTGGAGCTCGAGGTCGCGCTGACGCTGCTTGCCGACGGACCGATCGCCAGTCCGCCGGACAATGATTTCTGGCCGGACAAATGCCGCTCGCTGCTGATGCGCCCGGCAATCGAGCCGATCGCCTATGCCGCCTGGAACAGGCTGGCCGCGTTCGACCTCGACGACGCCTATGCATTGCGGCTCGCCTCGATCCTGGCGGGATACAAATTGGTCATCCGCGACAAGAAGACGATCGGCGAATCGCGCGCCGGCAATGTCGAGTTCGAACCGGTCGATCGGGCGATGACCTGGCTGGCCGACCTCGCTGCCGCCGCGGCGCGGCCCGAGCTGGCGCCGGTCCTTCCGGCTTACGCCTTTGCCCGGGTGATCATGGCGCACCCATTTTCCGACGCCAACGGCCGGTTCGCGCGGCTGATGGTCCATGCGGCGCTGGCGCGCACGGCGGGTCTGGCGCGGCCATCGCTGGCGCTGGCACCGGCGTTCTACCGCCATGCCGGACGCCTCGCCGCGGCACTCCACAATGTCAGCGAACACGCTGACTGGAGTCATTTTCATGACGCTTTCTTTGCGGTTTTGCGGGACGCTTTGGGTACGGTCCGGACCTATCTCCGCTGAAAGCGAAATCGTGTTCTATTTGGCGCTAAATTACGGAAAAATCGATGGACCGGCCCCGGGGATCGCTGGCATCGATCGGGTGCCGGAAGGCCTAAAGAAGGGGACTGGAATGCGTCTGCTTACCAAGTACGAACTCGACCTTATCGCTGGTGGCCAGTTGACCGGTTCGACCGACGGCACTGGCGGAGGCGGGACCGATCCAGGCTCGTCTCCGACGCCCTCCCCATCCCCGACCTCGCCCCCGCCTCCCCCGCCGCCGACCGGCAGTGTGGTCGAGGTCGGCGACGCGCAATGGAATTCCGCGGTGGACCAGGTCACGCATTTCCTCGACGAGCTCGACGGCAGTTACGACCAGTACCAGCATGGCGGCGGCGACCAGAACAGCAACTATGACGACCATTCGGATTCGGGCCCGCTGCCCGAAGGCATGCTCGAATTGTTCGGCTGGATGCCGCACATCCAGGACATGGACGGGTATCATTTCTACGATTACCTGACCCAGGACATGGACGCCGAGCTGCTCGACTATCAGTCGATGGCGATCCAATATTCGGGCGGCGCGGTGTCGATGAAGGCCAATGACGGCCCGAGCAACTACACGTTCGATTTCAACGGCACGCTGATCACGATCGAGAAGCACCAGGGCACTGGCGTTCCCTCCACGCCCGACGAGATCGTCGTCAACGGCGTGACCTGGGAAGTCCATTCGGTCGAGTATAATTACGCCGGCTCGAACTACATCATGGCGAGCTATGGCGGCGGCACCCCGACCAGTTCGAGCGACCAGTTCACCACGCCGGGCGGCATCGTGATCAAGACCGCGGCACATCTCGACGCCAACCAGCAGGCCACGATGGCCAAGATCGTCGACTATGGATACACGCACGGCAAGAGCGGCGATGACATCGCCATTGCGGTGAAGATGGCGTTCCAGGAATCGTCGTTCCGCAATTCGTCGTCGAACGGCAGCCATTACGGCCTGTACGAATTCGATCAGGCCACCTGGGAGCGCTATGGCGGCACCGGGTCGGTCAACGGGTCGAGCGTCGATGCCCAGATCGCCGTGTTCTTCGCCGAGCTCGGCAACCTCCACGATCGCTATTCGGCCGCCTATTCCCCGACCTTGACCGGCGATACGGCCAGTGCGGTTCCGCGGGACATCAGTTTCGAGAATTATGCCAAGGTCAAGCATGAAGGCGGACCGAACGACTATTCGTTCCACGGCGCGACCGAGCAGGGCTATTGGAGTGCCTACCAGCAATCGGGTGCCAATCTCGGTGCACTGATCTACTATCCCCGGACCACCTGAGGCCCGGGCATCCGAACTTGGTGAGCGGAGTCGTCTTGTATGCGTAATCTGATGATTGCCATGACCGCTGTTGTCGGCCTGACCGTCGCACCGGCCGTCAGTGCGGCTCCGCTCGCCTGCCCCGCTTCGGCGGCACATTACCATCTCTCGGGCAATGCCGCCGTGACGGCAACGCTCGGCAAGCGTCCGGCGCGCGGCGACGACGCGTCGGACCTCTATCTCAGGATAGCGGACGGCCGTGATTTGTTGTGGTTCGCGCTCGATTTCGGCAGCGCCAAAGGCGTCACGGCCTTGCGGTCGAGCCGCTCCGCGCTCGACCGGCCGCTCCCCGCCGGCGAGAAACCCGATTATGTCGTGCGCGACGTGTCGGCGCATTTCTTCGATGCGCGCTTTCGGACGACGGGCGACGATCTGACGTCGCGCCGCGCGGCGCCGGCCTATCTGTTCATTTCCGACCTCGACTGGCCGCGAAATCCCGGCGAGGCGCCCGAACGGCGGCCTTTTCCCCGCAAGCTCGGTTCGGCCCTGTTCGTCCTCGACCGGTGCACGCGATGACCTGCACCAATTTCCTCCCGGAGCGCGCGTCCTGAAATGCCGATTGCTTTCTTTCTGATCCAGGCGCTCGCAGCCGCAAGCCCTGCGGTGCCGGCCTGTCCCCTGTCACGCGCGCAATACCGGCTGGCCGACGATGCCGCGATCACCGCGCGTTTCGACCCGGGCCGTGAGGGTAATATCGTCACCATTGCCGATGGACATGACGGGCGCAGCTTTCGCTTCGCCCTGGTCGCGGGATCGCGGCAATTGGGCCAGCAATTGCGTTTCGTCGGCGCGACCGGCCGCAACGGCACCAGGCTGGATTATCGCCCCGATTACTTCCGGCTCGCGCGCGGCTTCTTCTTCGCGCGCGACAAGACGATGGTGCCCGGCGCCGCGCCGTCGATGGCACCGCCCTATTTCTTCCCTTCCGGCCTGACCAACGCTCTCTACACGGCGGGGGCGGAACGGCCGCAGGACGCGCGCAGTTACGTGCCGGCGGGCATGTTCGTCCTGTCCGGATGCCGCAGGGCCTAGCCGGCCAGCAACCGGGCGCGCGATACTGCGTCGAGCGGTCGCGAGCGTCGCTGGCCTCTCGCACCCGGCCCGCGATTCCCGACCTCGTAGAAACGCGCATTTTCGGGCTGGAGTGCGCTGCGCACGCCACCCGGCGCATTGAAGCCCATTTCGGTCCAGCCGGCCGGCGCGATGTGCGGGCCCATCAGGCAATCGATATAGGCGGCCATGCCGAGCGCCTGCGGATCGCCGTAGCGGCCGTCGGGAAAACTCCTGGTCGGGCGCCAGGCGCGGCCGAGATACACGCAGGCGGGCGGGAGACCGGCTTCGGCGGTCAGGCGGCAGCGGTCGAAGATCAGTCCGGCTTCGCGATCGACGCGGGTGCTGGGTGCCGCGATCACGCCGCCCGCGGGCTGGGTTGGCGGGCGGAGGCGCGACCGGATCTCGCAATCGGCCAGCAAGGCGCGGCCACCGCCGAAGACGAAATCCACCGTACCGGTGACCAGGCAATGGTCGAACCGCGCCTCGCTTTCGAGGTAGAGCGTGTCCTGCCGCCCGATGATGTCAACGGCGTGCAGCCGCGCGCCGTCGCTGCCGGGCGCCAGCGCGAGCGCCACCGCCTGCTGCCCGCCCGGCCAGTCGCCGAACGTGAGGCCGCTGCGCCGCGCTTCCTCGACCGGATCGAAGCCGTTTTCGATCGTGAGGCTCTGCGCACGGAAACCCGGAGCGGTCACCGTCAGCGTCGCGCTGCCGAAGGTGCCCCATGGCTTGCCGTCCGGGTCCTTCAGCCCCGCCGCGGCGTCGAAGCGGATACGCGAGGCGCCGCGGTCTTCACCGACGATCTCTACATTGGCGGTGCGGATCGCGAGCTTCTCGATCCACGCACCTGCACCCAGCCAGACGCGATACGGTCCTTGCGCAGGCGCATCGGCCAGTGCGGCGGCGAGACTGTCATAGTGTTTGCCGTTCGGCGCCGGGTGGCCTGGCTTCGCGAGCACGGCATCATAGGGCGGTGATGCCCCGCGCGCGGCGATCAGGGCCGCTGCGGCACCGGTCAGCACCAGCCGGCGATCAGGGCCTCGGGACAAGGCCGTTCAGATAGTCTTCGATCGCGCTATAGCCATTGCCGTCGCGATCGGTCGCGCTGTCGTCCTTGCCCGGGTCCAGCCCGTGCGCGCGTTCCCAGGCATCGGGCATGCCGTCGCGGTCGCGATCGGCCGGCGCCTTGCCTTTGGCGAGATCGGGCCAGCCGCCGTCCTCGCCCTGCGTGTCGATCTGCTTGCCGGTCTTTGTCCGCACCCCGGCGATCACGCGCAGATCGACCGCATCGCGGCTCTTCGACGCCCCGGCCCAGGCAAGCACCGCGTCATAGGCACTCGCCGCCGAATCGCATCCGACCGGGGCCATGTCGACCGGCTGATCGAGCCGGTAGCCCGGGACCTGCAACCCGCTGACCAGCGACCAGGGGTCGGCCGGGACCGCACCGTTCATGCTGTTGCCGGCGAAGAAAGCGTGGGCGAGCGAATTGCTTTCCTCGAACGCGATCATCTTCCCCGAATTGGGACCGGCGACATAGGCGTTGTTGACGAAATTGTACCGCGCCAGCGTCGCCTTGTCGGCATTGTAGCCCGAATGCCCGCCGCCCCAATTGTAGAAGACATTGCAGCGGAAATCGAAAAAGGCGCCGAGCGGATCGATATCGGGGCCGCTGTAATTGCCCGGCCGCGGCATGCGCGCTTCGTGATTGGCCCAGAGATTGTGGTGGAAGCTGATCCGCGCGCCCTGCCCGCCGCGGATCAGGCTGCCATAGCCATGCTCGCCCTTGGCGTGGAGCGAATGGGTCAGCGAATCGGCGATGATCGACCATTGCACCGTCAGGTCCCAGAAGCCCTGGCCCGGCGCCTTGTAATTGGCCGAGGCGGACAGGGTCTCGTCGACCGACCAGCTTGCCGAGACGTGATCGAGAATGATGCGGTGCCCGCCGATCACCCAGATCGCATCGCTCTCGGTCCTGGATTCATCGCCGAGCCGCGAGCGGATGAAGCGGATCACGACGTCGTCGGCTTCGACCTCGAGCGGGTAATCGCGCAGCGTGATCCCGCCGCCCGGCGCCGATTGCCCGGCAATGGTGATATTGGGCTGGGTGATGCGCAGCGGCCGGGCGAGCCTGATCGTGCCGTCGACCGCGAACACCACGATCCGCGGCCCTTTCGCCTCGACCGCCTCGCGCAGGGTGCCGGGGCCGGCATCGGCGAGCGAGGTGACGACGAACACCTTGCCGCCGCGCCCGCCGACCGCGAACCGCCCCGCCCCCTCGGCGCCGGGAAAAGCGAGCTGCTGCCCGGCCGTGGCGAGGACCGATGCGGGTGCCGCCAGGCAGCAGGCGATCGCGGCGGCACCCGTCCAGCGCATCAGAAACGCACGCGCGCGCCGACGCGGAAGATGCGGCCCGAGGCGCCATATTGCGACACCACCGGATTGTCCTCATAGGCTTCGCGGTCGTTGGTCTGGTTGGTCAAATTCTGCGCCTCGGCGCTGATGCTGAACCATTTGGTGATCGCGTAGCTGGTCGACGCGTCCAGGTTGAGCGTCGATTTCGAGAAGATGAAGTCGTTGACCAAGGGCGAGTTGCAATAGCCGCCGGGAACGTTGGCGGTGCCGCCGACCGTCGCCGGCGAGCCCGGCACCGGCGCCACGATGCCCGGCGAACACGGCCCCGAGGCGATCGGGAAGGTCGTGCTGTACCCCTTGCGATAGGCGGCCGACACGCGCGCGCGGAATTTGGACGACTGGTAATAGATCGTCGCGTTGAACGATTGCGGCGAGACGTTGAGGAACGGTCCCTTGGCCGTCGTCTGCGGCACCGCCGCGGTGGTCACCGTCCCTTGCGCATTCTTCACCTCGGCGACGCCGGGATCGAGAATGTAGTTCAGCTCCGACTTGATGTAGCTGTAGTTCAGGATCACGCCGAAATTCTTGAGGAAGCCCGGCAGGAAAGTGAAATCCTGCTGATAGCTGACCTCGATCCCGCGCAGATAGCCGCCCGGCGCGTCGCGGAACTGGCGCACGTCGAACGGATTGCCGGCATCGATATAGGCCAGCGAATTGACGTTGGTGATGCCCGCGCGGATCGAGGCGATCGCGTCGGGCTCGAGGATCGCCGCGAGCGGCGTGGTGAAGATCACCGTCTGCGGGAAGCTCTTGATCTGCTTGTTGTACGCCGCGACCGAGAACAGCCCGCCCTTGGCGAAATACCATTCGATGCTGAGATCCTCGTTGGTCGAGCGGAACGGCGAGAGCTTGGGATTGCCCACGGTCAGGCGCGCGCCGGTCGTGCTGCCGTCGGTCGGCACGCTGATGCCGCTGGTGATCGGCGACAGATTGCCGAGCAGCGGCCGCGCCATCACTTTGGCCGCGGCGAAGCGCACGATGACGTTGCGGATCGGCTCGTAGTTGAGGTTGATCGAGGGCAGGAAGTCCGAATAGTCGTTATTGCCGACGATCGGCCGGCCGTTCTGGGTGTTGCCGAGCGCGATCACCTTGGTGAACGCCTCGCGCCCGCCGACATTGCCGCGCAGCGTCCCGCCGAACAGCGGAATATTGAAGTCGAGCTGGAGGTACAGGCTGCGATCCTGCTCCTGCACCGAATAGCGGTTGGGCGCGCCCGACCTTTTGTTGGTCAGCGTCCAGTCGCCCCATTTGTTGATGCAATTGCAGTCGAAGTCGAACAATTGGTCGAACTTCCCGATGCTCGGCGCCCAGAAGGAGGTGAGCGTGCCGGCCGGCACGTTGAGTCCCTGGCCGAACTGGATGAGCTGGCCGGTCGCTGCCGCCGAGCTCTTGGCTTCGAGCAAGGTCGGGTTGAGCGTGTCGGTGTTGCGTTCGAGCAGGTCGGTGAAGAAGTCGAACTGGCGATAGGCGCCGCCGAAGCCGAGATTGAACTGGTCGGAGATCTTCCAGTCGAAATCGCTCTTGGCGGTGCGGAAGGTGTTGCGGACGACGCGCTCGTAATGGCGGATCGCGGAGAAGCCCTTGACCACTTGCCAATTGCTTGGATCGGCGGCGTCGAAGCCGAGATCGATGATCGGCATGGAGCCGCCGCCGCGCTCGTCATAGGTAAAGGTGCCGGGCGAATCCATGCGGTTATATTCGACCAGCAGGCCGGTGGTGTAATTGGTCGAGCGCGACTGGCCGTAGATCGCGTTCATCTTGAAATTGCTGGAGAAGTCGTGGTCGATATTGATCGACCCCTGCCAGAACGTAGTGGTGTAGCGCGCGGCATCCGCGCCCGAGCGGAAGTCGACGTTGCGCAGCTTGAGATAGTCGGCGACGCCGTTGGAGACATTGGCGTCGAGCACGTCGACCGCGGGCCGTCCGATCAGCTCGCCCCGGAAAGCGAGGCCGTTCGTCGACGGGATGTACCCGACCGAATTGGGATTGTTGTAATAATCGTACGGATCGAGGTTGTTCGGGTTGGTCGAATAGATGTTGGCATTGGCCGCATTGGTCCCGCCCGGCACGATCGCGGCATTGCCGAGGATCGCCGGCACCAATTGCCCCTGCGCATTGAGCGCGGTCGAGAAGGCCGGCGTCGTCCCGTAGAGCGCCTGGCCGCAATCCTGGGTCGGGGCGAGGTCGCTCGCCGCGGTCGGCGCGCAGATGCCGGGATAGAGGCCGCGCGCGGTATTGGGCGTCTGGCGCCCGATCGCGGTATTGTAGGTCGCATTGGTGTTGTTGCGATTGAGGCCGACGGTCGAGACCTGGTAGAATACGCTGTCATTCTTGAAGCGTGAGAAGGCGCCGTCGATCGTGATGGTGGTCTTGTCGTCGGGGCTCCACTGGATCGATCCGGTCAGCCCGATCCGCTCGGTCTTGACGTTCTGCTGCTGGATCGTCGCCAGTGCCGGGATGCGCACGATCGAATCGTCGAACCGGCCCGGCGTGTTGTAGGGCGAGCCCGGATAGAGCTTGGCATAGGCTGCCGGGTCCGACCCGGTCTGGAAGGCGATCGCCTGCGGGTTGGTGATCGCGGTGCCGAAATTGGTGCCGGCCGGCGCCGAGAAGCCCGATCGCTGCGGGTTCTCGTTCCCGGCGAAATCGGACTGGCGATAGAGATAGTCCGACTGGCCCGGCTGGCGCAGGTACGAATCGATCTGGTTGTTGCTCTTCGACCAGGCGCCCGACAGCAGGATGCCGAATTTGCCGCCGGCGAAGCGCTTGCTGACCAGGCCGGCGATGCGCGGATTGTTCGACTTGGCCTGCTGGTAATATTGATCCTCGACCGACAGCGCGAAGGCGCCTTTCTTATAGTCGAACGGGTGGCCGGTGGTGAGGTCGATGGTCGCGCCGAGCGAGCCTTCGTCGGTCTCCGCCATCGGCGTCTTCTGCACCTTGAGCGAGCTGAACAGCTCCGAGGCGAAGGTATTATAGTCGAACGCGCGGCTGCGATTGGGGGTGGTGCCCGAATCGTTCGCGCCCGCGGTCGACAGCGCCTCGAGCCCGTTGAGGCGCGTGCGGTTGAAGTCGCCGCCCAGGCCGCGGACGGTGATCGTCCGGCCTTCGCCATTGTCGCGGTCGATCGACACGCCGGGCAGGCGCTGCAGCGATTCGGCCAGGTTCGAATCGGGGAAATCGGCAATGTCCTCGGCGTTGATCGCGTCGATCTGGACGTCCGAGTTGCGCTTGGCGTTCAACGAATTGCGCAGCGAGCCGCGGAACCCCGAAATGACGATGTCGCCGTCCTTGCCGGCATTCTGACTGCTGTCGGCCTGCGGCGTATCATCGACCGCCGCGGCGGCATCGGGCGCGGATTGCGCGTGCGCGGCCGGCGCGAATGATGGAATGAACAAAGCGATGGCGAGCGCCGACGCGCCCGCACGCAGAAACTTCCCCTGCATCCTCTCATCTCCCCATTTTTATCACCGTCATTCGCGGCGTTGGGGACAATGAATGCTAATTGTCTACCGGTGTCAATGTTGTTGTTACCGCTACCTTTGCAGCAAGCCGACAGATTGCTAGGAAACCGGTGTCAGGCTATTCTCAAGAACAGGATTGGAGGGGATATGGTCGGAATATTCACCGCTTTGCTGCTTCAGGCTGCGTCTGCCGGGACCGCACCTGCCGTGCCGCCGCCGGCCGATCCTCCCGTCGTGAAGATCAAGCCGTCCAAGATCATCCTGGTCGGCGATTCGACTACCCAGGTGAACAGCGGCTGGGGCGGCAGTTTCTGCGCGACGCGCGTCACCTCGTTTGCCGCCTGCGTCGATCTCGGCCGCGGCGGGCGCTCCACCAAGAGCTATCGCGCCGAAGGATCATGGGACATCGCGCTCGCCGAGATGAAGACCCCCGGCTATGTCCATACCTATGTGCTGATCCAGTTCGGGCATAACGACCAGCCGGGCAAGCCCGGCCGCTCGACCGACCTCGCCACCGAATTCCCCGCCAATCTGCGCCGCTACGTTGCCGATGTCCGCGCGGCGGGGGCGATCCCGATCCTGCTCACGCCGCTGACGCGCCGCTATTTCAGGGACGGCCAGATCACCCGAGACCTCGATCCCTGGGCGGCGTCGGTGCGCGAGGTGGCGAAGGAGCTGAACGTGCCTTTGGTCGACCTCAATGCGCGGTCGGCAGCGATCGTCCAGGCCATGGGTCCGGTGCTCGCCGGCCATTATTCGCTCGGTCTGCCCGATGCGGCGATGGTCGGATCGGCACTGGGCGGGAATAGCGGCGAGAAGCCGCCCGCGCCGAAGGTGCCTGGCCCGCCCGAGCCCGCATTGCCGCCGGGAACGCCGCCCAAGGTCGGCGTGCGCGGCGACGGGTTCGACTATACCCACCTCAATCGCGACGGCGCAGACCTGTTCGCAGGCGTGGTCGCCAACGAGCTCGCTTTGGTGATGCCCGAGATGCGGCCGATCCTGATTCCGTAGAAGGCGACAGCTGCGATTGCTGGAAAGTGATCGCCGCCTGGATCATGATCGATCCGGCGCGGGAGACGATGGTTGAAACGAAACTTCGAGTTTGACGGCATTTCGGTCGTGAAATGGGGCGACAGGGTCGTCGACCTGCACAACGCCTATGAGCTGGAGGGTCTGGGCACGGACCTGAACGGGAGCGAATTCCAGTTGCGGTTCAGGCGCAACGGCCATGCAATCAGTCCTGCCGGTCTGCCGGCGCACGTAACGCTGACCTGCAGCGGCAATGTCCGCGTGGCGTTCAACGACCTTTGCGCGATCGCCGCCCCGATCAATCGCGAAGGGATAGAGATCGCCTATTTCGACGAATGGTGCGACTGGCTGTCATTCCTCGACGAGCAGTTGGCCGAACGACAGGAGCCGCAAGGTCTGCATCTCGGCTTCGTCAATGGATTCGCCGTTCGCATATTCTGCGACGAGGCCAGGTTCGCCACGGAATGATGTAGCCATCACACGGCGCAGCGACGTTCACAGCGCCCGGAACCGGAAATCCCTGAACCGCGCCTCGCCCTTGCCGGCAGCGTAGAGGCCCGGGCGTAGCATCAGGAACCCGCCGCGGACATTGTGGTGGTAGCCCGACACTTCCATGCCGCGGTCGAAGCGAGCCCAGGTCTTCCCGCCGTCGCCACTGGTGTCATAGGTCACGATGTGGCGGTCGTTGGTCACGCGCAGGATCATGCGGCGGCCGTGCGGATTGGCCGGGCGCCCGCGCTCCATGCCATATTGATGCGTGACGAAGCGCTTCGCATCGAACCCGAGCCCGCAATAGAGCTTGTCGTCGTAGAACAGCACCAGGCCTGCGGTCGTGCCCTCGTCGATCTCGATATCGCATTCGAAGCGATAGCCGGTGTCGCCGGCGATCAGCAGCAGGGGCGAGGAATCGACTGGCGCAGTGCCCGATGCGGCGAGGTGCAGGACGTTGCCGGCAACCGAGGCGCGCGCGGCCTCGTCGGCTTTCGGGCGGAAGAAGCTCCATTTGGTCCCGAGCGCGAGGCTGTCGAAGCGATCCGACAGCGCCATGCCGTGCGGCACCGCCTGCCCGCCCTTCGGCT
>FTCZ01000748.1_pt1 | contig 41595 bp, 29 predicted proteins | sample 1658871 | NCBI WGS metagenome assembly FTCZ01 (sample SAMEA3914864, study PRJEB12502) | metagenome | biome: forest; material: soil | place: USA | collected 2012-03-12 | depth 0.3 m | reverse complement strand
TGGCGACGTGCTTCAGTTCGGTCGCGGCGGCTTCGTGATCGTGGATCATGTGCTTGGCGAAGGCGACGATTTCCGGGTTCTTCGAGCGTTGCAGCGCCAGCTTGCTAGTCTGAATTTCGAAAATACCCGCTTCACCGGCCTTGGTGACGAAATCGACCGGCTTGTCGACGGCGAAGGCTTGCGAGGCGGCCAGAACCAGCGGGGCAGCAAAGGTGGCGGCGATAAGGGTAGCTTTGAAGGACATGCGCGTTTCTCCCGGAATGTTGGAAATGTGCGTCATCTATGCGGACCCGCGCCTAAAGATGCGACGCGGCTCGGCGGCCAGAACATAAGGAAGATGTGAGGGTGCCCAAGGATCGCGCAAAGCTCTATGCCGCATTGGTTTTTTATCGTCATGCGAGCTTATCTCTTCGCGTCGCAGGCGAGCATCCAGTGGAGGCGAGATATGGTCAAAAGGCACTTGCGCAAGCTGAAAACGCGAACCCTGCCCGGCGTATCGCTAATGGCGCGCACCGCCGAGATGTGGGCCGGCGCCGCCCAGGTGATCGCGGCGCGCACCATGCAGATCGGCAGCGCTGGCTTTCCGCTCAGCGCAAAGGATCAGCGCGAGATCGTGCTGATGGGCGCCGAAAAGTTCGCCGCGCTTAACGAAGCCGCCTTGGCCGCGGCAGCCCATATGGCACAAAATGCCGGTAAGATGGTCACACCGGCCTCGACCGAAGTCCTGGCGCAAAAGGTCCTCAAGCCCTTTCGTACGCGTGTGAAAGCCAATGTGCGCCGGCTGTCGCGCAAGAGCTGACGACCGCGCGTGAAAGCCCGCTTATGGGTTCCTTATAATCAACTCTCGGAAACGCCATCGTTACCTTACGGACCAAACTCCTAACTGTGAGATGGTCCTCGCACTTCGTTTTCCCACGACGGGAGATGTGTGCCCGGCCAGCGGGGCACGAAACGAGCAGGGGCATGGCAGACGCAATACACGAGGGCCTGGTTCAGAAGAAGCTGGCCAAGGCACCGACCGGCATAGACGGTCTCGACGAAATCACCGAAGGCGGCTTTCCAGCCGGACGGCCGACCCTGATCTGCGGCAGCGCCGGCTGCGGCAAGACCCTGCTGTCGATGGAGTTCTTGGTCCTTGGCGCGCTTAAATACGATGAGCCGGGCGTGTTCTTCGCCTTTGAGGAAAATGCCGAGGAGCTCAAGCAGAACGTCGCTTCGTTAGGCTTTGATCTCGACGTGCTGGAGGCTGAGGGCAAACTGATCGTCGATCACGTCCACGTCGACCCCAGCGAAATCGAGGAAACCGGCGAATACGACCTCGAAGGCTTGTTCATTCGCCTCGGTTATCTGATCGACTCGATCGGCGCCAAGCGCGTCGTGCTCGATACGCTCGAGACGCTGTTCAGCGGTTTGAAAAATGAAGCCATCCTGCGCGCCGAACTGCGCCGGTTGTTCCGCTGGCTGAAGGACAAGGGCGTCACGGCGGTGATCACCGCCGAACGCGGCGACGGCACGCTGACCCGCCAAGGCCTTGAGGAATACGTTTCCGACTGCGTCATTCTGCTGGATCATCGCGTCATCGAACAGACCTCGACGCGGCGTCTGCGCATCGTCAAGTATCGTGGCACCTCGCACGGCACCAACGAATATCCCTTCCTCATCGACGAAGAAGGTTTCTCGGTCCTGCCGATCACCTCGCTTGGCCTGGTGCACAAGATTTACGACGAACGCATTTCGACCGGCGTGACCAAGCTCGACGAGATGCTGAGTGGCGGCATCTATCGCGGGTCATCGGTCCTGCTGTCCGGTACCGCCGGCTCGGGCAAGTCGAGCCTGTCGGCTCATTTCGCCAATGCCAATTGCAGCCGCGGCGAAAAATGCCTCTACCTGTCGTTCGAAGAAAGCCCGGCGCAGATCAAACGCAATATGCGGTCGATTGGGCTCGATCTTCAGCCTTGGGAAGACAAGGGTTTGCTGAAGTTCATCGCCACGCGGCCGACCTTTTACGGCCTGGAAATGCACCTGACGGAAATCCACAAGATCGTCAAACGCTTCCAACCGACGATGGTGATCATCGATCCGATCAGCAACTTCATCAGCGCCGGCAGCGAAAAAGAGGCGGCGGCGATGCTGCTGCGTCTGGTCGATTTCCTGAAGATGAATGGCATCACCGCCGTTTTCGTCAACCTGACGACGGGCCAGCAGGTGCAGGAAGCAACCGATATGGGCATTTCCTCGCTGATCGATACTTGGATACTGCTGCGTGACATCGAATTGGGCGGCGAGCGCAATCGCGGCATGTATGTGCTGAAATCGCGCGGCACCGCCCACTCCAACCAGATCCGCGAATTCATCATCAGCAGTCACGGCATCGACCTGCGTGAGGTCTATGTCGGCGCGGAGGGCGTGCTCACTGGTTCGATGCGCCTGGCGCAGGAAGGCCGCGAAGCGTTGGCCCGGCGCACGCGGCAGATGGAAGCCGAAAGCCAGGCGCGGACGCTAGACCGCAAAAGAGCCGCATTACAGGCGCAGATATTGGCCTTGCAGGCCGCCTTCGACTCTGACGCGGCTGAAACCGCTCAGCGCCTGGCGGAATATAGCGAAGACGAACGGCTGCGCGACATCGCCGAAGACGAAATGCGCACCAGCCGCCGCGGCGATAACGACAGGTAATGGTTATGGACAGTGCTGGACTTCATCCGATGAGCGATCTTTCTTCCGCGGCCGAAGGCGGCGATGCCGAGACCTTTCACCTTAAGCTCTACGTCGCCGGCCAAACGCCGAAGTCGGTGCGCGCCTACGAGAACCTGAAGAAGATTTGTCAGGAACACCTGGAAGGGCGCTATCATATCGAGGTCATCGACCTGATGAAGAACCCGCAATTGGCCAAGGGGGACGAGATCGTTGCCATCCCGACCCTGGTCCGCCAATTGCCGCATCCCATCCGCAAGATCATCGGCGATCTGTCCAATGTCGATCGCGCCCTGGTTGGATTGCAGATCAAACCCCAGTGAAAGTACCGCCATGAGCGCGCATGTGAAATCGACCTATGCCGCCTCTGGGCCACGTTTGCCCGAAGCCGATTTACGCGCCGAGATCGATCGTCTGCGCGCCGAGCTGGAGGTCAGCCAGGAAACCCTCCGCGCCATCCGTAACGGCGAGGTCGATGCGGTCATCGTCGATGCCCAGGACGAGTCGCGGGTGCTAACGCTTGGGCTGGCGGAACAGACCTATCAGTTGATCGTCAACCAGGTCGCGCACCCGACAGCGCTGCTGTCGCCCGATGGTCGTATCCTGCAAACCAACGAATCCTTTGCCCGGCTGGTGCAAAAAGATCAGGACGACCTGCACACCATGAGCGTGCAGCAACTGATCTATCCGTCGAGCCTGAAGTCCCTGGAAAGCCTGCTCGACGAAGGCGCGCGCCGGGAGGCGGAACGCGACCTGATCCTGAAAAGCGGTGAGGGGTTGCGCGTGCCAGTGTGCTTCGCTGTGCGGCCGCTGAAGGACAATCCGACCGGATTGTGCCTGCTACTGACCGACCTGACGGTCGAACGGCTGCGCGACAAGATTATCTCGGAAGAGCTGCTGGCGCAGTCGGTTCTGGAACAGGTCGCCGACGCGGTGGTCGTTTGCGATGCCGACGGTCGCATCGTTCGCGCCAGCCAGGCGGTCGAGACCCTGCTGGGCTCGGACCCCCTGTTCGCCTATTTCGATGATGTTGTTCCCCTGAACAGCGTCAGCGACACTGGCGTGTGGGACGCGCTGAGCTTTCAGGCCATTGTCGGTACGCCCGATATGCGCGGCCGCGAAGTAGTGTTTGCCGCCGGCGCCCGCCAGGCGCACCTGCTGCTCAGCGCCGGCTTTCTCTATGGCATCGATGGCAGCCTGCGTGGCGCGGTCATCACCTTGACCGACATTACCGAGCGCAAGCGCATCGAACAGGCGTTGGAGCTGGCCGACCGCCGCAAGAACGAGTTTCTGGCCATCCTGGCGCATGAACTGCGCAATCCGCTGGCGCCGATTTCCAATTCGATCAGCATTCTGTCGATGAAGCTGTCACCCGAAGTGCAGGCCCAGGCGCTGCAGATGATGGACCGACAGGTCAAGCAGATGGTGCGCCTGGTCGACGACCTGATGGACGTCGCCCGCATCACCCGCGGCAAGATCGAGCTCAAGCTCGAGCCCTTGTCGCTGGCTGATGTGCTCAAGACGGCGATCGAAACCTCCGAACCGCAGATCGCCCAGTTCCATCACCGCCTGAGCGTTGCCGCGGCGCCGTCCGATGTCCGCGTGCAAGGCGATTTCACGCGCCTGACCCAGGTTTTCGCCAATCTGCTCAACAACGCCGCCAAATATACCGAAGGCGGCGGTGAGATCGCTGTCGCCACAACCGTTGCCGGCGACGAGGCGACGGTGACGATTACCGACACCGGGCTCGGCATCCGGCCCGACATGCTGGAGCGCATCTTCGACATGTTCGCCCAGGTCGACGATTCGCTCGAACGCGCCCATGGCGGGTTGGGCGTCGGCCTGACCCTGGTGCGCAATCTCGTCAACATGCACGGCGGCCGGATTTCGGCATCGAGCGCCGGGTTAGGCCAAGGCAGCACCTTCTCGGTCACTTTGCCGCTGCTGTCACCAGCGGAGCCCGCCGGGCCGCAGAACGAACCCGAAGCAAAGGCAGCGCCCACCGGTGCCCTGCGCGTGCTGATCGTCGAGGACAATGAGGCCCTGGCCAAGACGACCGGTTGGCTGGTCGAGGCCTTGGGTTACGACTATCGCCTGGCGCACAACGGCAGGGACGCCATCGCCGCCGCTGCCGACTATAAGCCGCAGGTGGTAATGATGGATATCGGCCTGCCGGGGATGAACGGTTACGATCTGTGCCGGTTGATGCGCGCCGAGCCGCATCTGGCCGACGCCGTTTTCATCGCCCAGACCGGCTGGGGCCAGAGCGAACACCGCCAGATGGCCCAGGACGCCGGCTTCCACCACCACATGGTCAAGCCGATCGACTTCGCCAAGCTGCAGGATACTTTGGCGGCGGTGAACTCATAAGAAAAAGGCGCTTCCTGTTCGGGAAGCGCCTTAAACATCTTACATTGGGCCGCCGGGACCACCCGGTCCGCCGCCGGGACCCCCAGGGCCGCCCGGACCGCGATAGCCGCCCCATTGGCCGCGCTGCTGGTTCTGCGGCTGCGAACCGAACCCGCCCAGCGTATAGGACAGGCCGATATACAGCGTCGGCGCCTGCAGGCTGAAGGCGCTTTCGCTGCGCACCGTGGTCGTATTGGTAAAGACCTCTGTCTTGCCGCTGCGCAACGGATCGTTGACCGTCATGTTAAGCGACAGTTTCGGCGTGAAATTGTGCTTGTACGACAGGTTGCCCATGGCGAAGGCCGTGCGATAGCCCTGGCCGAGGACCAGCTGCTTGCCCGACGAGAAGAACATGAACTGCGCCGTGTCCTTGGGCGTGACGGTGTAGCTGGCCATGATGCGGCCGCTGAGCGAGGTCGCCTTTTCGTGCGCGGTGACGCCCGGCAGATCAGTGGCGTCAATGAAGGCCAGGTTGGCATTGCCCTGCAGGGTCAGCTTCGGCGACAGCTTGCCAGTGACGTTCAGCTCCAGGCCGCCCGACGACGAGCCGCCGGCATTTTGCTTGGTCGTTTCCAGCACGCCGGGCGTCAGAAAGAAGCTGTAGGCCGAGATCAGGTTGTTGTTTTTACGGTAGTAATAGGCCAGCTGATAGCTGAGGATCGGCTTGGTGACCTCGTAGCGCAGTTCGACCGAGTCGGTTTCCTGCGGTGTCAGGCCCGGATTGCCGGCGGTGACGTTCTGCGGATCCTGATAGGTGACGTACGGGTTGAGGTCCTGCGGCGCCGGGCGTTGCAGGCGGTGCGAATACTGCAGGCGCAGCTTGGAACTGTCGCTGAGATTATAGGTCGCGAAGAAGGACGGGCTGAGCTTGCTGTAATTGATGTGGCCGGTGGTGTTCGAACTGATCAGGTCGGTCTTCAGGTCGAGCGTTTCCAGACGCGCCCCGCCAAGTACGGTCCACTTGTCGCCCAGCGGCTTCTGATAGGTGACGTAAAGCGCGGTCACCGTTTGCTGATAGGCGAAGTCATTGGTCAGGGTGCTGTTCAGCGTGCCGGAACCGCTCGACGTATTGATGAACTCGTTATTGTCGTAGGTCACCTGCATGCCGGCCGACAGCAGGTCCTGACCGACCGGGCGGTTGTAGTCGACGCTGAAGACGCCGTTTTTCAGGTTGTTGGTGGTCTGGCGCGTGTCGACGGTCGGCGCCATCACCGGCAGGGAGAAGGTGTCGGTGCCGGTGGTCAGCGACTTGCCGTCCGAACGCGACAAGCGTGCGTCGACCTTCAGGGTTTCGCCCGCCAGTTGACCGGTGTGGTCCCAGTGCAGGTCGATGCCTTCGTCCTCGTGCGGCGCCTGGGTGTTCTGGTCGCGGACATAGAGGCTGGTGGCGGCGCCTGCGCTATTATAGACCGCGTAGTCGCTCAGCGTGTTGCCGCCCTGCTTGCGGTTGGAATAGTTGAGCTGGGCGCCGACGCTGTCCTTATCGCTGATGGTATAGTCGACGCTGCCATTGGTCGAGAAGGCATTGCCCTTGCCGTCGGTGACGCCGTGGCTTTGGGTATCCGTGCCGGTGGCCAGGCTGGTCACATCCGAGCCGGTATGGATGATGCGGCTGTCGTGGCGGAAGTTTAGGCCGCCCTGGAAGGTGAGCTTGCCGGTATTGTACGAGCCGGTGAAGCCGCCATTGTAACGGCCGTCACTGCCGGTCGCCAGATTGACGACGCCGAAGCCGCCCGGGCGGCGGTTCTTCTTCATCACCAGGTTGATGATGCCACCGGTGCCTTCGGACGAATATTGTGCGCCCGGATTATTCATGACCTCGACGCTGTCGATGTCGCCCGACGACATGGCTTGCAGAGCGCTGGCGCGGTTGTCGTTGTTCATCATCGGTGACGGCTTGCCGTCGATATAGACCTGGACGTTGGAATTGCCGCGCAGCGTGACATTGCCCTGGTTGTCGACATTGACCGACGGCACCTTGTTCAGCGCGTCCGACGCCGTGCCGGTGGCCGAGTCGATATTCTTGGTGTTGTCATAGACCTGACGGTCGATGCGGTTCTGCGGCTTGGCGGCGGTGACGGTCACCGTCGTTGTCGAGCCATCGGCCTTTGCGGCTGGCTGAGCCTGCGTCGTGTCGGTGTTTGCCGGCGGCGTGGTGGGTGCCGTTGCCGTGGTCGTTTGCGTGGTTGTTTGCGCTTGGGCATCGAGCGCGCCGCCCAGCATGAGCAGGCTGAGCGCCGTCACACTGACGGTGGTGGAAAGGGTACGGCTGGATCTGGACAAGGTAGGCCCCCGGGAAACAAAAACACTGCGGCACGCCGGCGCTTCACGCCCGACAGTGCCGATTTAATCATCGTACTTTATTTTGTAAAGTACTTTCTGATTTTGAGCCCAAAGATGCGTGCCATTTTTTGCAGCGCACAAGGCTGGCACGGCCTATGCGGGCCAGACTGTGGCAAAGTTAGGGCACTGACATCTCATGGAAGTTTTACGCGAAGGGTTTGCTGCGATGATGATTTTCTTGCAACGCTCGGCCTAGGTTTGCCGCGGGGCGTCATGGATGAACATCATGACCACTGCCGCGGAACAATTGCTGGCCGGATTGCGCACGGAATACGACCATCTGCGCCACCTGACGCCCGCGGACGTCGCTACCAATGCCGGTTTGTCGGTGGGCGCGGTCGTCGTGGCCGGCCTGTTGATGTGGCTGACGCGGCGGCTGATGTGCGTGGTCATGCGGGTCGTGCCTGGGCTGAGCATAAAGGAGCGGCAGGCCCACGCCAGCCGGGCGCTGCGTCTGACGCAGGGCGTGCTCGACCTGGTCATCGTCGTCGGTGCGTTGTTCCTGATCGCGGAAACCTGGGGCTTCGATCCGTTGGGATGGACGGCAACGCTGTGGGGGCAACAGGTGTCGGCCACCGGATCGCGTATCGCCGTGGTCGTGGTCATTGCCGCCATTGCGTTCGAAGCGGCGACCCTCGTCCTGCAGTACCTTATGGCGCGATTGAAGGGTCAGGCCGGCGAAGCGCGGCGAGCGGCACAGCTCAATACGCTGGGGCCGATTTTCCGCAGCGCCGTTCAGATCGCCATCGTCATTCTGGCGGCCATGACGCTGTTGAGCCAGGTCGGGGTGCAGATCGCGCCGCTGCTGGCCGGGGCGGGCGTGGCCGGCATCGCCGTCGGTTTCGGCGCCCAGACCCTGGTCAAGGACTTCTTCACTGGCTTCTTCCTGATCATCGAGGACATCGTCGCCGTCGGTGACGTGGTGCAGATCCAGGCGTTCAGCGGCACGGTCGAGGAGATGACGCTGCGCACCATCCGGCTGCGCGATTTCGATGGCACCTTGCATATTTTTCCATATGGCGAGGCACAGATCATCCATAATATGACCAAGAGCTTCTCGTTCTCGGCCTTCGACATTCCGGTTCGGCTCGATACTGATCTCGACAAGGCGATGGCGGTGATGCGCGAAACGGCGGCCAGCTTGCGCCGCGACAGTCAGTGGCAGGAGATGATTGTCGACGATATCGACATTTCCGGTGTCGATCTGTTGTCGGACGTGGGCATCATCATCAAGGCGCGCATCCGCACCCTGCCCAATGACCGCTGGAAGGTGCTGCGCGAATATAACCGGCGGCTGAAGCGCGCCTTCGACGAGGCCGGGATTGTCCTGACGCATAAGTAGAGTCCAGTGCTTGAACTCGATATTCCGAATGGCTTGCCATTCGGCAAGGCCAAGTGGCAGCCCGAGCGAATGCGAGGAGCCTGCGCGCCGTTGGGGGCGCCGAGCCTGAGCGTGTAGTCAGTGGAAATCCCGTGACGGCATATTGATGACCTCGTCACGTCGCTTGGGAACCGAGCGTGGATCGGGTGGCGGTTCGCCGTGGCGGAAATCGTCGCCGCGCAGGTCGGGGGCGCGGAACGGATCGCCGCGGCCGCCGACGCTGTTGAGCAGCGGCGTCAGGTCCTCAAGTGTATGCGCCACCAGGTGAACGACATCGCTTTCCTTTTGGATTTGGCCTGTGACCTTGATCATGCGCGACGTCAGGATGGTGCGCCGTGCCGCCTCATAAAGCCGGTTCCAGATGACGATATTGGCGATGCCGGTCTCATCCTCGATGGTCATGAAGACGACGCCGCTGGCCGTGCCGGGTTGTTGTCGTACCAACACCATGCCGGCCGTTACCGTCAGCGTCTTGTCGCTTTGCGAGGTTGCCGCCCTACAGCTCTTGATGGCCAGGCGATCCAGGTCATCGCGCAGGAAACCGACAGGGTGCCGGCGAAGCGATAGTCCGACACGACCATAGTCCTGCACGACCTCGGCGCCGGCGGTTAGCGGGCGCAAGGTGACGGCGGGTTCATTGAGCTCCTTGACCGTCATGACGTCGAACAATGGCAAGGGTTTGTCGCGGAAGCCTTTCAACTGCCATAGCGCCTGGCGTCGCGAGAGACCCAGTGACGGCAAGAAGGCATCGGCTTCGGCCAGCCGCGTCAAGGCCGTCACCGGGACACCGCTGCGTCGCCATAGGTCGTCGGCGGAGGTGTAGGAGCCTTGTTCGCGCAACAGAACCAGCTTGGCGACGTCCTTTGCATTCAGGCCCTTGACCATGCTCAAACCCAGACGCACGGCGAAACGGTCTGGATCAGGGGTCGGCTCCAGCGTACAGTCCCAGCGCGAGGCATTGACGCATACGGGCCGCACCTCGACATCGTGCTCGCGGGCATCACGGACCAGTTGCGCCGGCGCATAGAAGCCCATCGGTTGTGAATTGAGCAAAGCACAGCAGAACACGTCCGGATGGCGGCACTTCATCCACGACGACGCATAGGCGATCAGGGCAAACGAAATAGCGTGACTTTCCGGGAAGCCATAGGAGCCGAACCCTTCCAACTGCTTGCAGATACGCTCGGCGAAATCCTGCGGATGGCCCCGGTCCCGCATGCCGGAAATAAGCCGGTCGCGAAACTGCTGGATGCCGCCGGTTTTCTTGAAGGTCGCCAGGCTGCGCCTGACTTCGTCGGCTTCCCCGGGCGAGAAGCCGGCGCATTCGACGGCGACGCGCATGGCGTGCTCCTGAAACAGAGGTACGCCAAACGTCTTGCCGAGGATTTCCTTCAACTTGTCATTGGGATAGTCGACCTTTTCCAGACCACTGCGCCGCCGCAGATAAGGATGAACCATGTCGCCCTGGATCGGTCCGGGCCGAACAATGGCGACCTCGATGGCCAGATCGTAGAAGACGCGCGGTTTCAGGCGCGGCAGCATGGTCATCTGCGCCCGGCTTTCGATCTGAAACACGCCGATCGTGTCGGCCTTGCAGATCATGTCGTAGGTGGGCGTATCGTCCGGCGGGATGTCGGCAATGGCCGCCGGTTGCGGACCGGGCTTGGCTTCGAGAAGCTGAAACGCCTTCTTCATGCAGGTCAGCATGCCCAGCGCCAGGCAGTCCATCTTCATGAACTTAAGGATGTCGATATCGTCCTTGTCCCATTCCACGACCTGACGCTTCTCCATCGCCGCCGGCTCGATCGGCACCAGGTCATCCAGCCGGTCGCGCGTCAGCACGAAGCCGCCCGGATGCTGCGACAGGTGGCGCGGCGCATTTTTCAGCAACGCCGTTAGGGCCAGGGTCAGCTGGATACGGCGATTGCCGGTATCTATGCCAAGCCCCTGCAGATGCTTTTCATCCATGTCCTCGACCCAGCGGCGATACTGTCGCGACAACAGGGTGATGATGTCTTCGGGGATGCCCAGGGCCTTACCGACATCGCGCAGCGCGCCCTTGGTACGATAGCGGATGACGGTCGAGCACAAAGCCGCATGGTCACGGCCATAGGTATCGAACACCCACTGCATGACGATTTCGCGGCGTTCGTGTTCGAAATCGACGTCGATGTCGGGCGGCTCGTTGCGGTTTTCCGAGATAAAGCGCTCGAACAGCAGATCGTATTGGCCGGGGTCCAATTCGGTGACGCCCAGGACGTAACAAACTGCGCTATTGGCCGCCGAGCCGCGGCCCTGGCACAGGATGTCCTGCGACCGGGCATATCGGACGATATCGTGCACGGTCAGGAAGTAGTTGGCGTAGCCCATCTTCTCGATCAGCCGCAATTCATGCGTCAACTGATTGAGGACTTTAAACGGGATGCCAAAACGGTGAATCTGAGCGTTGCTGTATCGTTCGATGGCGCCGGCCCAAACGAACTTTTCCAGGGTTTTCTGCGGCGTCGATTCCGGCTGCAGCCTTTCATCCGGGTACTGATATTCCAACTCCATCAGATCGAAGCGGCAGCGCGTCATAATCTCTTGTGTGCGCGCAAGCGCGTCCGGATAGGCCGCGAACAGCCGCGTCATTTCCGGAGAGGGCTTCAGATAGCGGTCGGCATGGCGTTCGCGGCGAAAACCCAGTTCGTCGATAGTGCAATTGTGGCGAATACAGGTGACCACGTCCTGCAATATGCGCTTGTCCGGGGTGTCAAACAGGACGTCGTTGGTCGCAACGCACGGGATCTGAAACTGCGCCGCCAATTGCGACAGCTCGTGCAATCTCAGAGCATCGTTCGGGCGGCGGCGCAGGGTCAAGGCCATATAGGCGCGGTCGCCGAACAGCTCCGCCATGCGCCGCAATTGCAGGGCGCAGAGGTCGTCGGCGCGATCGGGCACATAGACGCCGATCAGCCCTTCGGCCCAGGCTTCGACATCGGCCCAGTCCAGGTGGCATTTGCCCTTGCCGCCGCGCGCCTTGCCCAGCGACAGCAATCGGCAAAGGCGGCTATAGGCGGCGCGATCGGTGGGGTAGACGAGCAACGACATGCCATCCATCATGTCGAGCCGGCAGCCGATGACCAGCCGCACGCCGGTCGTCTTCGCCGCCTGATAGGCCTGGACGATGCCGGCCAGGGAGTTGCGGTCGACGATAGCGAGCGCCTCCAGGCCCAGCGCCTTGGCGCGCTGGAACAGGGCGGCGGGCGAAGACGCGCCGCGCAGGAACGAGAAATAGGTCGTGACCTGCAACTCGACATAGGGGGCAGGATCGTCACTCATGCGAAAATCCCATGCAGGTACCAGCGAAAATTGCCGCTGTTGGCGTGTTCGCCGTCCCCAGAGCGAAAAATCCAGAAACGCCGGCCTTCGTCATCCTCGACGCGGAAATAGTCGCGGACCGTGTGCATTTCCGTGTCGCGCAGCCACCATTCACCGAAAATACGCTCCGGCCCGTCGGCATGGCGGACACTGTAGCGCGTCTTGCGCCAGGTAAAGTGACGGGGCGCGTGATCGGGCAACAGGGAGAAGGTATCGATGGGCTCGACGTGCGGGAACAGGCGCGACGGCCGCGGCCAGGCCTGATCCCAGGTGGCGGTCACGGTTGTCATCGGCGCGGCGCGGCGGAGGCTGCGTTCGGGGACATCGCTCTCGACCGGTGCCAGCCGATACAGGGTCTCGGCGCCGAAGCGATTGCCAAGAATATCGATCAATCCCGACAATTCGGGGACGTTTGGGGCCTGGGTATCGGTCTGACGCACAATGAAAGGCTCGGTGAGCGTCGCCGTCAGCATCATGCGATCGATGCCGAAACCGGGATCGATGGTCTCAATGCGATCGCATAGCAGCCGCGTCAGCCGTTTGGCGTCGCGTACCGGCGCGGCGGTACCGATGCGTATCGCCTCAAGGCGATTGTCGGTACGATAGAACAGAAGATCCAGCTGGCGCGCGCCCAAGGCCCGGTCTTCCAGGGCGGCGCATAGTTGTGTCGTCAGCTTGCCGGTATAGCGGGCGATGGTTTCCGCCGCGCCGATGGGTTCGGCAAAGGCGCGCTGCACCTGAAGAACATCAGGCACGACGACGGGGACGATCGGCTCGACGGCATCGCCCAGAGCTTGATCGAGGCACACACCAAGGCGAATGCCGAAGCGATGAATCAGCGGCGCGCGCGGCTGGTTGATCAGTTCGCCTATGGTGTCGAATCCGAGCAGATTGAGGTCGTAGACGATATCGTCGCTCAAACGTAACGCTGCTACTGGCAGGTCTTGCACGCTGCGACGACTTGTGCCGGTGGCGAAAACCGTGTTGCCGCGCCCGTATCGCGCCAGGGCATGAGCTGCTCCCCAACTGTCGGCGATCGCCATCCGGGCCGAAATGCCTCTGCGACGCAGACTATCCAGCATGTCGTTCATCAGGCCGATTTCGCCGCTATGCAGGTGGGCGCAGCCGGTAATGTCGAGGACCAGCCCATCGGGTGCGTCGGCGGCGACGATGGGCGAATAGCGCAGCAAGGCCCAAGCCGCCAAAGCGTCCAGATCGTCGGCGTCGCGCTCGGGCGTGAATGGCCGCACGTCGATATCCGGGATCATGGCCTGGGCCTTGGCCAACTCCATGCCGACGATCAAACCTTGTCGTTGGGCCGCCTCGTTGGTGGCCATGATCAGGCGCTTCGATCCTGTGCGCCCCGACAAAACCAGCGGCCGTTCAGGACGCGGCGCGCTTTCGCTCGTGCGCAGTCGTCGACTGAGGCAATCGCTTGGCCAATAAGGCAGAAACAGCGAGACAATCCTGGAGGCGGCCTTGGGCATCGCAGGCTTCCACTTCAAATTCAGCTGGGTTGCCGCCCTTGGCGCGCAACAGGTCAAGGCGCCAGCGCGGGCGGCCGACGCCTTCGACCGGCAGGGGCGCCGCCGGCAGGCTGTGAACGCGCCAGCGCGTGCAGGCGGTGGTGGGATGATGGAACTGGACGGCCAGTTTCGCGGTGTTCCAGCGGCGCAGGATAAGCCCAAGTGTGCCGCCGGCCTCAGCGGCCAGTTGCAAGCGGCGTGAAGCCAGCATCGACAGAGGACCGACCTCGGCGACCGCGGCGGTCAAGCTGCCGTGGCGCAGACCTTCCTCATAGGCGGCGAGAAGGTCCGTCTCATTGCGCGTGCGGACGACAATCAGGCGATCTGGCGTCAATCCGGCCTGGGCGAGGGCAGGGGCGAACAGATCGGGCTGGGTGACGTACCACATCACCGGGCCCGCGGTGCGCGCAGCAATGCCGGCGCAGAACAGGGCGGCGGCGGCACCATCGACGGCACCCTGGGCGTGGCCTGTGACCTCGTGGATTGCGCCGTGCGCCAAGCCCCCGTCGGGCAGGCGCGCATCGATGCCATCGACCCCAAATGGCAGCACTAATTTGCCTCGCCTTCCTTCCAGCGTGCGCAGGCTTTCGCGCAGGGCTGTCAGGTCGGGTTTGGCGGGAGGTGATAGGGCGGACATGACGGGCAGCTTCTTCTAAGCAGGATCATTTCATAAAATCTCGTCGAATGTTCACTATTTGTTCCATTTGTCCGCAAAAGAGTCAAGCGGGAGTCTTCAGACTCACGCGGAAAAAGTCTAAGAGTATGACTCTCAAGGAAAATGAGGCGATCATGGCGGCTTATCAGGACGTATTCTACCCCAGCGCCGACGGCCGGCTGACGCTTTATGCCCGCGACTATGGCGCGCCCAAGCCCGACGCCATGGCAATCCTGTGCCTGCACGGCCTGACGCGCAACAGCGCCGATTTCGAGTGGATCGCCGGCCATCTCAGCCCGCATTTTCGCGTCGTTGTCGCCGATCAGCGCGGCCGTGGCCGCTCCGGCTGGGACAGCGAACCGGCCAACTACACGCCGGCCGTCTATTGTCAGGACATGCTCAAGCTGCTCGATCATCTCGGCGTCGAGCGCTGTATTATTATCGGCACCTCGATGGGCGGGCTGATGGCGATGATCCTGGGCGTCATGGCGCGCCAACGCTTGATCGCCGCCGTGCTCAACGATATCGGCCCGGAAATCGATGCTGCCGGCTTGGCGCGCATCGCGTCGTACACCGGCAAGACCAAGCCGGCCGCCGATTGGATGGAGGCGGCTGAAATCGCCCGCTTCATCAATGAGGTCGCTTTCCCGGATTATGGCACCGCTGACTGGATGGCTTTCGCCAGGCGGCTTTATCGCGAAGGCGACGACGGCGTGCCGGTCCTGGCCTATGATCCGGCGATTTCCAAGGGGCTGGAGCCGAAAAGCGACACGCCGGTGGCGCCGCCGGATCTGTGGCCGATGTGGGACGGGCTGAAAGGCCTGCCGATGCTGGCGATCCGCGGCGGCACCTCCGACCTGCTGAGCCCGGAAACATTGGATAAGATGTCCGAACGCCACGAAGGCCTGGAGATCGCTGTTGTCCCCGGTCGGGGTCACGCGCCGATGCTGGACGAACCGATCGCCGTCCACGCCATCGACACCTTCCTGGCAGAGCTTTAACGCTTCAACGCCTGTTCGAACGCCTTGGCGTCGCAATCGGTGCGGCCGCCGCATTGCGGCAGGGCGAGCGCCTTCGACGCATCGGCACCCAGCGGTGTCAGATTGCGCATCTCGTCCAGCGTCTGGCTACGGAAACGAACCACGATGCGCCTATGGCCCGCCTTGTCGTGCCACAGCTCGAAGATCAGCGCCCCACCCGGCGGTGGGTCGTCCTGAGCGAAATCGCCGCCTTGCCAGTGCAGGTTCAGCGCCCCGCCGATATTGGCAAGGTTGCCATCGTGACCGACCAGCACCGTGAACTTCGCCGTATCGGTGGCGAACAGCCCACGGCGGATTTCGGCCAGCAAGGGCTTGGCGGCATAGTCGGCGATGACCTTGGGGCGCGCCACCAGTTGGAATTCCAGGGCGTGGAAACTGAGAAGGCGGGCAATGGTTGAGCGATCGGCGCGGCCCCAGCCGACCTCGCTCATCGGCTTGCCTTCGGCATATTCGAGCGCCAGGATTTCCGACAGGGTCGAGGCGGTATTGATGCCGCCCTCGAGCTTGATCCGGCCCTTGGGCGCGTCGATCGCCGCCGGCTGCTGGCTGAGATCGCAGGCGGCCTGAGTGCAGCCGAGGATATCGTTCAGAGTCTTTAAACCCGCGGCATTGGCAGCATCGACCGCCGGCAGACCGCCCTTCGGCAGGGAGGCCTGCGCCGAGGCCAGGCCGGCCTTTGCGTCGAAATCGCTGTTGCCTTCGAAGGGTGAGAAACGCGGATCGGACTGGCCGTCAGGCGCGTGCTCGACCGGCACGTGACAGCCGCTGAACAGTTCGTCGGCATAGGTCTGGGCGGTGTCGACCGTGCGCTGATCGACGTCAGCGACGACGCGGACATCGTGCGCCGTCGGGCAGGCGAGCCCTAAAAACGCGCCATAGGTGCCATGGTCGTAATCGGCGACCTTGGCGATGGCCTGTTCGCCATGGTGGGTTAGAAAGCCCCACGACACATCCCACACCGGCCACGGTTGCTGCGCCTCACCGGCCGGCAAGGGCTCGGCCTTGGTTGGCGGCCGGATGCCGTGACGCATGACGACGACGACGCGATCGAGCGTCCAACCCTTGGGAGGGCTCGCGGAATGATCGGTGACGGTCCTCGCCTCCGCCGGGATCGACACGGCGAAGGCGAGGGCGGCAAGTGCCAGGGCTTTTAACATCAAGATCAGAACTTGGCGTCGAGGTTGACAAATACGCTGCGGCCCGGCGTCAGCCAGTAGAGCGGCGCGGTGACGCCGGCGTGGGTCGCGGTGCCGGCATAGTCGACAACCTTGTGGCTGTCGAGCAGATTGCCGACCTTGATCGACGCCGTCAGGTTCTTGGTTACCGGCGACTGGAAGTGATAGCCGGCGGCCAGGTCGGCGGTGAAGGTCGAGCCTACGCGCGACGACGGATCGTCGGCGAAGACGCCAGTACCGGCGCCGTCATCGCCGTAGCGCGGGCCGATTTCCTTGCCGATGACCGAGTAGTAGAGGCCGTGCGAGTCGTCATACAGCACGCCGAACGAGGCGGTATATTCCGGGGCTTCGGCGATGGTCACCTTGGACGACTTGTACTTGGCCGAGTTGTCCGAATAGTTGGCATAGAGCGACAGGCCGTTCGGCAAGGCATATTGCGCTTCGACTTCGACGCCCTGATAGACCGCACCGCCGGCGTTCTTGAAGGCCGTTTCGTTGGTGCTCGTCGTATAGCTGGCCAGGTAGTTATCGAAGTCGATGTAATAGACGTCGGCGCCCAGCGTCCAGCGGTGCTTGCGGATCGCGGTGCCGGCTTGGTAATTCATCGTCTCTTCCGGCTTCAGATCGTTGATCTGGTCCGGATTGATGTTGAAGGTATCGATCGGCGGTGCCAGGAAGCCCTTGGCGGCCTGAGCATAGGCCGACCAGTCGCTGCTAATCTTGTAGTTGGCCGACAAGGACGGCTGCCACGCCGCATAGGTCACGGCCTTGTCGAGCGTGCCGCCGACCGTCTTGTTGACGACGGCGTCGACGGAACGGCGGTACGAGGTGTACTTGACGCCTGGAATGACGGTCAGTTGATCGTTCGGCTTCCAGTCGAGCTCGACATAGGGCTGCATCGTCGTGCCGGTATCCTTGTAGAGATAGGAATAGGCGGTGCCGAGCTTGCCGATCACCGGGGCATAGCCCTTGGTGATGTCGTTGGTCAGCGAGTAGCGGTGGTCGTTCTGCTGCTCCCACCACATACCGGTCTTGACGACGCCGAGCGGGGTGTCGATTTCGAGGCGCAGGATGTCACCCAGCGAGTTGACGACGGCGTCGGCGCGCTTGCCCGGGATGTCGGCAATCGCCGTGCCCTTCTTGACGGTCAGCGGGCTGGTCGAGGTGATGGTATAGGGCGTGACGGTATTGTCGGTCAGCACGTCGTCCGAGGCGTCTTTCGATTCCTGGTAATCGTGCTCGAAACCGTCGTGATAGAAGTTGTTGTCGAGGCGGACGCCGCCGAAATCGTGCTTGAAGTCGACATATTCGAAGTCGCTGTAATAGTTCGACGGCTGATAGCCGTAATAGCATTGCAGCGTCGGATCGTTGCACAGGCCGTAATTGTTGCCGTACTTGGCGTACTCAGCCAGCGTCGCGCCTTGGGTGGTGTACTGGAATTCGTGGTTCCACGAACCCAGCACCGTGACCGAGGTCTTGGCGTCCAGATCCAGCGTCATCTTGCCGGCCAGATTGTCGCGCTTTTCGTTGGAGTGCGTCAGATAACCATCGGTCTGCTCGTGCTGGGCATCGAAGAAGCCGTTGACGCCGCTTTGCGCGCCCGAGTCGAGCTCAAGGCCGTAGGCTTGCGTATTGAAGCTGCCGGCCGTGCCGTAAAGCTCGACGCCGCCGACGACAGGGACGTCCTTGCTGAGGAAGCCGATGGTGCCGCCGAACGTCGCCTTGCCGATGGTGGCGCCGGTACCCGGACCGCGGTCGATCACCGCCGTTTGCAGGTCGTGGGCGATGAACAGCGAACCCGTGGTGTGGTGCAGATCGGTGGCGTCGCCGAACGGGATGCCGTCGAACATGACGTTATACTGGCCGTCCTGGAAGCCGCGCAGGGTCATTTCCTCGGCCTTGCCGATCCCGGGACCATTGGGGTTCTGTGACCAGATCGACGGCTGGAACTTGATGACGTCGTCGATCGAGGCCAGCGGGATGATGTTGTTCTTCAGGAAGCCGACCTGAACCGACGAGGTCGGCTCGACGACATCGAGCGGCGCCGACGACGGCGCGATGTGCGTGGCACGGGCGATAACGGTGACTTCGGTGGCGTCGCTTGCTTGCTGCGCCTGGACGTGGCCGGCGGCGGCGAAACCCAGCGCCGACAGGGCGCAGGTAGCGAAAAGAACGGGCTTGATCATGATGTCCCCACAGGCCGGGGCGCCGGCCAAAATGATGCGAAACTGAGCGGAAGCTGATGCGAATCTGAAAAACAGGTCCGCGCAGCGCTCTGCCAGCCGCGGGTGACAGCGGGGTTGCAGATCGATGACAGTTTTTTGTGCGTTGCGATATGAGGAGCGCTTGTCGCATTCGCGCCACAGGCGGCAGTCGCCCGTTACCGCAAAATTAGCTGGGCGATTGCCAGCCGAGGCCCAGGCTTTTTTGCAGCGAGATGAAGTCCTGGGTCAGTTGCGCATTGGCTTCGGTGACGCTCGATTGCGCTTGGATGCGGTTACGTTCGGCGTCCAGCGTGTCGATGGTCGTCGCCGTGCCGCCCTGCATCTTGACCTGTGTCAGTTGGGCGGCGCGGCTGGCCGAGGCTTGGACGCGCAATTGGTCGGCCAGGGCGCTGCGTTGCGAGCCGAAGCGCGACAACGAGGTTTCGGCGTCCTGAAGCGCCGATAGCACCGCCTGACGGTAATTGGCCTCGGCTTCATCGCGGGCGGCCTGCGCCTGATTGATGGCGGCGCGGTTACGGCCGAAATCGAACGGCGTCCATTGCAGCAGCGGCGCTTCCAGCATGGTGCGATTGTCGGAATCGAACAGGTTCGACAGCTTGGTCGAGCCGTAGCCGATGGTGCCGATCAGGGTCAACTTGGGGAACTGCGCCGCCTCGCGCTGGCCGATAGTGGCAGTGGCCTGGGCCAGCTTGCGCTCGGCGGTGCGGATGTCCGGCCGCCGTTGCAATAGGGCCGTCGGATCGCCGATGGCCACGCTGGCCGGCGGCAGGGGGACCGGCGCCGATGTCGCAAGTTCCGCATCGAGCGCGCCGGGTGTACGCCCGGTCAGCAGGGCCAGGCGGTCGAGTTGCTCGCTGACCTGGGCATTGAGCGGCACGATGTCGGCGCGGGTGGTTTCCAACTGCGTCGTCAGGCGCTCGACATCGAGGTCGGACGCCGTGCCGCCCTGGCGGCGGGTATTGGTCATGTCGAGTATCTTTTGCTCGACCGCGACATTCTCTTTAGCGAGCGCGAGGCGCTGTTGCAGGTCGCGCAATTGGACATAGGCCTGGGCGACCTCGGCGGTCAGCGACACCTGGGCGTCGGCGACCTGGGCATCGGCGGCTTCGGCGCCAGCGCGGGCGGCCTCGTTGGCGCGGCGATTGGCGCCGAACAGGTCGATCTCCCAGGTGGCGTCGAAGCTGACATTGTAGAGGTTGATGTCGGAAGCGCTGGAAGAGGCGGCCGCGGAACTGCCGGCGGACGATGAGGCACCACTGGCCGCCGCGCCGCCGCTCAGGCCGCTGAGCGCCTGGCCGAGGCCATTGGCGTGGACGTAGGCGGCGGTCAGGCCGGTATTGGGCAGGCCATTGGCGCGCGACGACGCCAGTTGGGCCCGGGATTGCCGCAGCCTGGCTTCGGCGGCGGCGAGCGTCGGGCTGTTGGTCAGGGCCGCGTCTTCGAGCGTATTCAGTTCGATATCGTTGAGCGTCAGCCACCACTTGGCCGGCGGTGGGGCTGATGTCGTTGTGGCACTATCGGCACGGTGAAAGCCGGAGATATCGGCGACCTTGGGCGGCCCGCCATAGTTCGGGCCGACGGTGCAGCCGGCCAGTGCGAGAGGTAAGAGCAGGAGAGACTTTTTCATCTGAGGCTCCTATTCGGCCGCCGCCGGCGCCTGGCCAGGCTTTGGCGCCTTGAGCAGGAAGGCCAGCGGGATCATGCACACCAGGCAGACGCCGAGCACGAAAAAGGCCTCGGAATAGGTGATGACCATGGCCTGTTGCTGCACCGTGCCGGCCAAAGACTTCATCGCCTGCAGGCGGCCGTAACCCAGATCGCCGCTTTGCGCGGCCATGGCGGCGGCCTGTTGCGCGATGTGGTCCTGGGCCAGGGTCGAATTGGCGGTGATCGAAGCACCGATGGTCTGGATGTGGTTGGTCGATTGCCGGTCGATGAAGACGCCCAATACGGCGAGGCCGATCGAACCGCCGAGATTACGCGCCATGTTGTAGAGCCCGGCAGCATCGGGCGCTTCCTCGCGGCTGACGGCCCCGACCGAGGCCTGGTTCAGTGGCATGAAGGCGCAGACCTGGCCGACGCCGCGCAAAAGCTGTGACACGACGAAATCGCCGCCGGACGACTGCGCCGTCAGATGCGTGTCGAGAAAACAGGAAACGGCAAAGCACACCAGGCCTAGCACGACCACCATGCGCAGGTTTAATTTCAAGAGTTTGGGAAGGATCGGCATCATCATGAAGGCCGGAATCCCTGACAGAAAAAGGACCCGGCCCGATTGCTCGGAATTGTAGCCGGCGACGTTCACCAGGAACTGCGGCAGGATATAGAGGATTGAGTAGAGCACAACGCCGATGACCATGATGATCAGGATCACCGCCGAATAGGAGCGGTTGAGCAGCAGCCGCAGCTTGATCACCGGTTTTCGCGCCGTGAACTGGGCAAAGGCCAGGATGATGAAGCCGATGATCGAGGCGAAGGTCAGCCACGAGATCAAAGGCGACTCGAACCAGCGGTCGCGCTGACCTTCCTCCAGAATGATCGTCAGGCAGGACAGGGCGACCGACAGGCCCAGAATGCCCAGCCAGTCGGCGTGGGTGATTTCCTCGATATTGGATTTTTCACCGGGCAGGCCCAGCACCATCAAGCCAATCAGGGCCGCGGCCACCGGCACGTTGAGGAAGAAGCACCACTGCCAGCTGGCATTCTCGGTCAGCCAGCCGCCGAGCAGCGGCCCGAACAGCGGCCCGATCAGCACGATCAGGCCGAACAGCGACATGCCGAGCGGCAGATCCTTCGGCGGCAAGCGCGTGCGGATGATGGTCTGCGCCGACGGGATCAGGGCGCCGCCAAAAAAGCCCTGGCCGACGCGGCCGACAATCATCATGGCCAGGGTCTGGCTCAAACCGCAGGTCATGGAGAATATCGTGAACAGGGCGGCACAGCCGATCATCAGGTTGCGCAGGCCGAAAATCCGCGACAGCCACGCCGTCAGCGGGATCATCACCACTTCGGAGACGAGATAGCCGGTCGAGATCCATGTGCCTTCGGTGCCCGAGGCGCCGATTTCGCCCTGGATCTGCGGCAGGGCGGAATTGACGATCGAGATGTCGAGCGTCGAAATCAGTGCGCCCAACGCCCCGGCGAAAACGGCGATCCAGTCCTGCATCGTCGCCTGGGTATGGCCGCTGGCCGCGGGTTGAGCCGGCGCGGCACTTCTGTTGCCAGTTGGACTGTTGGCGGTCGGATGGGCGGCGCTCATCGCGATGTCACCGGGCCGCGCGTGGTGTCGATCTTGACCGTTGCCGACAGGCCGGGCAGCAGCGTGGTGCGATCCTGTTGCGTCAGGTGGACCAGACGCAGCCGCACCGGCACGCGCTGCACGATCTTGGTGAAGTTGCCGGTGGCGTTTTCCGGCGGCAACAGGGCGAACTGCGCCCCTGTGCCCGGCGCAAAGCTGTCGATGACGGCGTCGATCTTGCGGCCATCGAGCGCGTCGATCTTCACGGTGGCCGCCTGGCCGATGCGCATGCGGCCGATCTGAGTCTCCTTGAAATTGGCCGTCAGATAGAGGTCTTGCACCGGAACCACGTCCATCAGCCGTGTCCCGGGCTGAACGAACTGGCCGACGCGGACGGTCCGGTCGCCGATGCGGCCGCTGACGCTGGCGCGGATCAGCGTGTCATTGACATTGATCTGCGCCGTCTGAGCCTCGGCCTGAGCGGCGGCCAGTTGCGCCCGCGCCTGGCCGACCTGGGCCTGCTGAGTGGCGATCTGCAGCTGGGCCTGGTGCACGGCGGCGGTGTCGGCGCGGCTTTGGGCGGTGGCCTGATCCGACTGGTTGACGGCTTGGGCCGCGCGTTCGGCGGTTTCGACGCCTTGCGCCGACAGGGTACGATAGCGCTGGGCCTCGCTGGCGGCGTAGGTCGAGGTTGCCTGGGCGCCGCCTAACTGGGCACGGGCCTGGTCGAGCGCGGCGCTCTGTTGCGTCACCTGACGTTGCGCCGCGGCAATATCGGCCTGGCGGGCATTGATGGTCGCCAGTTGCTGGTTCAACGTCGCCTGATAGGTCGACGGATCGATCTGCAGCAGTGCATCACCGGCATGGACCATCTGGTTGTCGGTGACGAAGATTTTCTGGACGTAGCCTTGGACCTTGGGCGCGACCGACACCTGATCGGCCTGGAGATAAGCGTCGTTGGTGCTTTGCACGAAGCGGCCGTGGGTCCACCAGTAGAGGCCGGCGATGATCAGGATGACCAGGATGACGACGCCGGCGATGATCAGCCCCAGGCGCACGGCGGGGTTCTTCAGCGGGCTTGGCTTTTCCGGTTCTTTGGAAGTGTTGTCTTGGGGCGAATTGCCCTGCTGCGGTTGGGCGTTGTCGCCTTGATCCTTTTCAGGCGCCTTGCTTTCAGGCGCGTCCGGTGAGGTTTTGTCGGCGGGCTTCGATCGCGTTTTGGCGACGGAGTCTGGGCTGTCGGGCATGTCATACTCATCGATTTACATGTCCCGCCGCCGGTCACCCTCGCCATTCCGGCATAAGCGATCAATAAGATGCGGCGCGTGATTTCCCAAAAAGTGGCAATGCGACGAAATAGGCTGTCTCCATCATCGGTGCCAAATCGCAAGCCGGAATTGAAAATTTATGACCAGGGTGGTTCCCTACCGCCATGACCCACGATCCTTTCAATCTGCAACGCTTTGTCACGGCACAGGCGCCGTTATACGCGACCGCGCTTCGCGAACTGCACGACGGCAATAAGCGAAGTCATTGGATGTGGTTCATCTTCCCGCAGCTGCGCGGGCTGGGCTTTTCGTCGACGGCGCAGTTCTATGGGCTGACCAGTCTTGATGAAGCGCGCGCCTATCTCGACCATCCTGTCCTCGGCCCGCGCCTGATCGAGGCCACGCAAGCTGCGGTTCAGGCCGAGGCGTCGTCGGTGCGCGCCCTGTTCGGGGCCCCGGACGACGTCAAGTTCTGTTCGAGCATGACGCTGTTCGATATTGCTTCGCCCAATAGCGTCTTCCGCGATGCCTTGAACCGGTGGTGCGAAGGCAAGTCGGACGAGCGCACCCTGCACCTGTTATCGACCGAAACGTCGCTCGCCTGAATTTCTATTCCTGTTTTTCCGATATTTTCTCGCCATCGATGCCGTCGGCTGCCGGGTCATGTCCCGTGGTCTGTTGATAGGCTTCGCGAAAGTCGGCGCATTTCTGCGGCTTGACGAACAGTTTGAGGACGTCGGGGTGCTTTTGACGTACCTGCGCTTCGAGTTCGGCGACGATGCGTTCGACGTCAGGCACGCGCAGGTCGGGCTCGAACTCGACACTCATGGCGGCGACGATCTCGTCGGGTGACATCTGCGAGGTGATGATGCCATTGACGCCGTGAATGCCGTCGATGTGGCCGGCAATATCGATAATGTCCCTAGCCATGCCGGGATCGGCGCGTTCGCCGATCAGCAATTCCTTGCTTTCACGCGCCAGAAGGACGGCGACGACCGCCAGAACGCCGGCGATCAGGATCGAGGCGGCGCCGTCGAAACGCGGATTGCCGGTCAGTTGCGACAAGCCGGTGCCGAGCAAGGCGATCAGGATACCGATGATCGCCGCGCTGTCCTCCAGCAGGACCATGAATTGCGGCGGATCCTTGCTTTGGCGAAAAGCCTGCCAATAGCTCAAATTACCCTTGGCATCGTGGATGCTGCGCATAGCGATGAACCACGAGGCGCCTTCGAAGACCAGCGACAGGCCGAGCACGATGTAGTTGACGATGGGGTGGTCAATCGGCTGAGAGCGGCGGAGGTGGTTGATGCCTTCGAACACCGACACCCCGGCGCCGACGGCGAAGATCAGCAGGGCGACGATGAAGCTCCAGAAATAGAGCTCGCGGCCATAGCCGAAGGGGTGGGCCTTGTCGGGCTTTTGCTGCGAGCGATGCTGGCCGTAGAGCAGCAGGACTTCGTTGCCGGTATCGACGAAGCTGTGCACGGCCTCGGACAACATGGCGCTCGAGCCGGTGAAAAACGCCGCCACGGCCTTGGTGACGGCGACCAGAATATTGCCGGCGAGGGCGGCATAAACCACTGTACGGGTATCCGCCATGATCGATTTCCAACCTGTTGAATCTCAACAGGTGGAACGCAAGGCCATAAGGAAGCAATGCCCGGGCGGGCTAAAGCCGGGTGCGCAGCAAAAGTTCGTCGCGGCGTTTCTTGAAATCGTCCTGGGCCTGGCGCACGACTTCGAGCTCGGTGGCTTCGAGTAACTCTTCCATGACATTGTTGAGGTGCGCCTGCATCGCCTGACGCGCCGCATTGGCGTCGCGCGCCTTGAGCGCATCGGCGACGTGGCGGTGGTCGTCGACGAAGGCCGAGATGCCGACATGCCGGGCGCGGCGGAAGATTTCGCGGGTCAGCGGCGCCTTGTAGCGCAGGTCCCACAGGGTCTCGATGACGAAGATCAGGGCGGCGTTGCGCGTTGCATGCGCAATCGTCATGTGGAAGGTGCGATCGGCGGAATCGTCGGCGACGTCGGTGTCAAAGGCCTGCTTCATGTCGTCGAGCAGGCCGTAAAGCGTGGCGATTTCGTCGTCAGTAATGGTGCGGGCGGCCAAGGCGGCGGCCTCACCCTCAATCAGCTTGCGCGCCTCGGTCAGCTCAAAGGCGCCGATGTCGAGGTCGGGCTCGTCGGCCGGCGGCGGAGCGATCCGGGAAACAAACACGCCGGCATTGTGCCGCGCTTCGACGATGCCGCGGATTTCGAGCGCGATCATCGCTTCGCGGATGGTCGGGCGACTGACATTGTGCTGCTCGGTCAGCTCGCGCTCCGACGGCAGCTTCTGGCCAGGCAGGTAGCGGCCCTCGGCGATGTCGCGGGCGACCGCCGCGGCCACGGTTTGATAGAGTTTGCGGGCGTCGTTGGTCGTCGTCATGGCAGATCCGTCGTCGCCCGCACGTTACGGGCGATGCACCAGGGTTGCAAGCCATTCGTCCCACAATATGGCCAAATTGTAGGACTTTTGTCAGGTGTCGTTTTTCAACGCTTCATAAAGTGAGGAAATGTCATGATCGCCGAAGCCGTGATCGACGCCGCGGGAGATCTGCGCCAGGGCGCCGGTGGCGGTCTGCATGTCGATGCCGAGTGCCTCGCCCTCGGCCTTGGCGTAGGTCATGTCCTTGGCCATCAGGCGCAGCAAGAAGTTGATCGTGGCGTCGCCGCCGACCATACGGCCACCGACCAGTTTGACGAACGGGCTGCCGGGCGAGCCATTGGCCAGGATCTCGGCCGCCTGGGCGCGGTCGAGACCCGCGCGGTCGATCATGGTCAGGGCTTCGGCCAGCGAGGCCAGTTGCACGCCGCACATGAAGTTGTTGATGAGCTTCAAGGCTGCGCCCGAACCGATGGGGCCGAGGTGGACGACGCCCTTGCTCATGGCGGCCAGCGCCGGGCGGGCAGCTTCAAGCGTTGACGCCTCGCCGCCGGCGATGAAGACGAGTTCGCCGTTTTCGGCGGCGGCCTTCGAGCCGGTGACCGGGGCGTCGAGCGGTTGGGCGCCCCGGGCGGTGACGGCTTGCGACCATTCCTTGATCCAGCTTAGCGACACCGTGCTCGATTCGACGCAGATGGCGCCGGACTTCAGCGCGGTGGCGGCGCCATGGTCGCCCAGCCAGGTGGCGCGGGCGGCGGTGTCGTCGGCCAGCATCGACAGGACGAGGTCGGCGCCGGTGGCAGCTTCGGCGGGCGTCGCGGCGACCTTGGCGCCAGCGGCAGCCAGCGGCTCGGCGCGCCCGGGCGAGCGGTTCCACACCGTGACGTCGAAGCCGGATTTGACGAGGCGAAGCGCCATGCCCGATCCCATGATGCCGAGGCCGAGGACTGCGATTTTCATGATGCGGCTCCTGTTGGTGTGCGCGAGTGTCCTTGACGTGGTGAAGGCGCGGGGTCAAGTCTCGATACTGAGCGGTCCAAGGCGCGGGATCATCAGGCAGATCAGGATGAAGCCCGCGACATGCAGCGAGCCCGAGATGATCAGGGCTGGTTCGTAGGACTGGCCGTGGTCGCGTAGCCAGCCGACGATCTGACCCAGGACCACGCCGCCGAACGCTCCGCCGCACCCGACCAGGCCGGCAAAGGTGCCAAGCGCGCGTTGCGGGATCATGTCGGTCGGCAGCACCATGATCAGGGTCGACCACGATTGCTGGCCGAAAAAGGCCAGGCTGAAGAGGGCGATGACGACGGGCAGACTGTGCACCTGCGGCGCCAGCATGACCCACGGCATCAGGGCGGCCGAACATCCGAGCGCCACCTTGCGAGCGACGCCGACGCTTGCCCCCCGGCGCAGCAAAACGCTCGACAGGCCGCCGCCGATCAGACAGCCGACGCCGGCCGCGGCATAGGGGATCCAGCCGACAGAGCCCGCGGCATTGATGTTCAATTTGAAGGTGTCGAAGAGATATTTCGGCAGCCAGAACAGATAGAAATACCAGGCGCCGTCGCTGAGAAACTTGGCGATGACCACGGCCCAGACCTGGCGATGGCGCAACAGGCGGCCAACACTGACGCGTGGAATGGCGACCGTCGGCGCTGCGGCTGAGCGGTAAAACATCTGCCAGGCGATGACCCAGATCAGTCCGGCCGTGCCGGTGAGAAAAAACACCCAGCGCCATGGCGCCAGTCCGCCCCAGGAGACGTGGGTCAGGACGAGCGCGATCAGTGGCCCGGCGACAATGCCGCCGATCGCCGTGCCGCCATTGATCAACCCCATGGCGGTGGCGCGATCCTTAGGTGTGAAATGCTCGGCCACGGCGCGCGTCGCGGCCGGAAAACCGCCGCCTTCGCCCATGCCGAGCAGCAGGCGTGACGCGGCCAAAGCCAAAACGCCGCCGGCCAGGCCGTGCGAGGCGCAGGCCAGCGACCAGAAGGCCATGATGACGGCAAAGCCCTTCTTGGTGCCGATGCGGTCGAGCAGCACGCCGCCACCGAGATACATCAGGCCGTAGGTGATCAAAAACGCCGAATCGAGCGCCGCCTTGACCTGATTGCTGAACGGGATGTCGTGCTGCACGGCCTGGAGCGCCCAGGGCAGGGTCTGGCGGTCGAGATAGCTGATGGCGATGGCCAGCGAGACAAGCATCGCCATGGCCCAGCGATAGGGGCCACTTCGATGCGCGCTGTCGTCATCCCATGCGTCCATAAGATTGAAACGGGCGACGGAACGGCGCGCCGTCGCAGTTGAACGATTAAAGCTGGAGGAAATTGTATGACCACGCGCCGCACCGTCCTCAAAACCGCCGGCGCCGCGTCGCTGCTGGCGGCTATGCCGTTCGGCAAGGCCATGGCCGCCGCCAAAACAGCATCGAGGCCAAAGCGCTACGACGAGGCCATGCGCTGGATCCAGGTCGCTTTCACCGAGGACGATCCCGGCCGCTACGATCCCAAGCTCTGGCTCGACTATTTCAAAACCATTAGTGCTGAAGGCGTATGCCTCAGCGCCGGCGGTGGTATCGCCTTTTATCCCTCCAAAGTGCCGTTCCATCATCGCGCCAGAGATCTGGGAGGCACCGATCCGTTCGGCGACATGGTCAAGGGCTCGCGGGCTTTGAACATGAGCGTCATTGCCCGCCTCGACCCGCATGCCCTGAGCCCCGAGGGCTTCGCTGCCCATCCGGAATGGGTGATGCGCGCACCCGACGGCTCACCGCGCAAACATCCGACCTCGCCGGACCTCTATCTCGCCTGTCTCAACGGGCCGGTGATGACCGATTTCATGCCGCAGGTCATCACCGAGGTGACGAAGACCTACGCTGTCGACGGCCTGTTCGGCAATCGCTGGGGCGGGTGGACAGAGATGTGCTACTGCGACGCCTGCAAGTCTCAGTTCAAGACCGCGTCGGGCTTCGATATTCCGGCCGCGATGAAGACCTTCACCATGCCGGAGCCCGGCAATCCTCAGGAGGCGGCGTCGCGCGCCTATCTGCTGTGGTGGCAGGACATGCGCTTCACCCAGATCGACCTGTGGACGAAGACGGCGCGGGCGGTGAAGCCCGATCTGTTCTTCGTCGGCGGCCCGACCAATGGGTTGGGCCTCGACCCCAATCGCCTGGCGCCAACAACGCCGATCCAGTTCATCGACCATCAGCTGCGCAGCGGTGACGTGCCGCCGTGGGACAATGGCCGCGAAGCCAAGGTGACGCGCGGCTTCATGGGCGCCAAGCCGGTCGTTGGCATTTTCAGCCCGTCCTATCGTTGGAAGGACACGTCGCAGTCCGGGCCGGAGCTTGAAACCTGGCTGGCCGATGGTGTGGGGCAGGGTTTCCGGCCCTGGGTCAACAAGTTCAACGCCAAGCCGTTCGACACCCGCTGGATGCCGGTGGTGGCCAAGCGTTATCAATGGCTGAAGACGATCGAGCCATACCTGCGCAACACGCAGAACCTGGCGCGTATCGGCATGGTGCATTCACCGGAAACGCGGGCCTTTTACGGCCGCGGCCAGGCCGAGGCGCGCGTCGGCGATTTCACCTCGGGCTATTATCAGGCGCTAATCGAGGCGCGGCAACCGTTCGATATGGTCGATGCCCGGCAACTGGATGCCGCGCACATCGACCGTTTCCGCGTCCTGATCCTACCCAACATCGCCGTGTTGTCGAACGCGCAGTGCCAGCAGTTGCGCGACTATGTCAGCCGGGGTGGGCGTGTCGTCGCGACTTACGAGACATCGCTCTACGACGAGACCGGGGCGCGGCGGGCCAATTTCGGCCTGGCCGATTTGTTCGGCTGCGATTTTGCCGGCAAGCTCGACGAGCACGGCGAGAATTCCTATTTGACCCTGCGTGGGCCGCATCCTTTGCTCGCTGGCCTCGACGGCGCCAACCGCATCATGGGGCCGACCAAGCGCGTCGAGGTGACGCCGACCGATGCGGCGCCACAACCCCTGACCCTGGTGCCGCGCTATCCCGATCAGCCGGTCGAGCGCGTCTTCCCAAACGTGCCGGAAACCAATATCCCGATGGTCTTTTGCCGCACCGTCGGCGCCGGCCGGGTGGTCTATTTCCCGATGGATATCGACCGCGTGTTTTGGGAATATCTCAGCGTCGACCAACTGAAAATCCTGCAAAACGCCGCCTCGTGGGCCGCCGATGAGGCCCCGCCTTTAACGGTCACTGGCCCGGGCGTGCTCGACGTCAGCATGTGGCGACAGGAGCGCTCGATGACGGCGCATCTCGTCAACCTGACCAATCCGATGATGATGAAGGGGCCCATCCGTGAGATTCTACCGGTCGGGCCGTTCGACGTGTCGATCGCCCTGCCACCGGGCGTCCGCGTCAAGGCGGTCCGGCTGCTCGAAGGCGGCCAGGCGGTGGCCCCGAAAATGTCCGGCGGCCGGCTCAGTATTACCGTGCCCAAAGTCGCCATCCATGAGATCGTCGCGGTCGATTTCGCCTGATGCGATAAAGGGTGGGCACCTCTTGTCCAATTGCTATGGCTTTCTTATCTCACGGGTTGGATAAGCGTCCCGGGGAGATTATCGGAAACGATCAGGAAGGCGGTGCTGTGATGGCAAACGCGGATTCAGCCGGGCCCATCGGACGCGATGCGGCGAGTTCTGGTACGGGCGATATCGACGCCCTCAGCATCAACACCATCCGTACCCTGGCCATGGATGCGGTCGAAAAGGCCAAGTCGGGCCATCCCGGCACGCCGATGGCTTTGGCGCCGGCGGCCTACACGCTGTGGAACCGCTTCCTGCGCTACGATCCCGACCGGCCCGACTGGCCCAATCGCGACCGGTTCGTGCTGTCGTGCGGTCACGCCTCGATGCTGCTCTATTCCTTGCTGCATATGGCAGCGGTCAAGGAGATCGACGCCGATGGCAAGCCGACCGGCAAACCCGCGGTCAGCCTCGACGACATCAAAAACTTCCGCCAGCTCGATTCCAAGACGCCAGGCCATCCAGAATACCGCATCACGACCGGCGTAGAGACCACGACCGGACCGCTGGGCCAGGGTTGCGGCAATTCGGTCGGCATGGCGATTGCCGGTCGATGGCTGGGCACACATTTCAACAAACCCGACGCCACCCTGTTCGACTACGACGTCTACGTCTTCTGCAGTGACGGCGATATGATGGAAGGTGTGGCGTCCGAAGCCGCCTCGATCGCCGGGCATCAGAAGCTCAGTAACCTGTGCTGGATCTATGACAGCAACCAGATCACCATCGAAGGCGGCACGCCTCTGGCCTTCAGCGAAGACGTCGGCAAGCGCTTCGAAGGCTATGGCTGGGCGGTTATCCACGTCAATGACGCCAACGATACCGCGGCTTTTGCTCGCGCCATCGAGGCCTTCAAGGCCAATGCCGACACCCCGACCCTGATCGTGCTCGACAGCGTCATCGGCTTCGGCTCGCCGATCGCCGGCACCGCCAAGGCGCACAGCGATGCCATGGGCGCCGACGTCATCAAGGCGACCAAGAAAGTCTATGGCTGGCCGGAAGACGCGCAATTCCTGGTGCCCGACGGCGTCGTCGACCACCTGCACGGCGCCATGTCCGGGCGCGCCAAACCGCTGAGCGACGCTTGGGACAAGACGCTTGCGGCCTATACCCAGGCCAATCCGGATCTGGCGCGAGAACTCGACCGGCTGCGCGGCGGCCATCTGCCCGACGGCTGGGATGCCGACCTGCCGGTGTTCGAGACCGACGCCAAGGGCATCGCCTCACGCGACGCTGGCGGCAAAGTACTGAACGCCATCGCGGCAAAAGCTGCGGCTCTGATCGGCGGCGCGGCCGACCTTGCGCCCTCGACCAAGACCAAGCTGACCGGTGAGGGCGACAAGGATCTGGAAGCCGCGACTCCCGGCGGTCGCAACATGCATTTCGGCATCCGCGAACACGCCATGGGCGCCATCGCCAACGGCATGGTACTCTGTTACCTGCGCCCGTTCACCGCCACCTTCCTGGTGTTCAGCGACTATATGCGGCCGCCAATCCGGCTGGCCTCGATCATGGAGCTGCCGGTCATTTTCGTCTTCACCCACGACTCGATCGGAGTCGGCGAGGACGGCCCGACGCACCAGCCGATCGAGCAACTGGCGGCCTTGCGCGCCATTCCGGACCTCAACGTCATTCGCCCGGGCGACGCCAACGAAACTACCGAAGCCTGGCGCATGGCCCTGTCACAAACAAGTCATCCATCCGCGCTGATCTTCTCGCGTCAGGCCCTGCCGACGATCGATCGCAGCAAATACACCGCGGCTTCGGGCGCGGCGCGTGGCGCCTACGTCCTGACCAAGGACGAGGGTGAGCCCGACCTGATCCTGATGGCCACGGGCTCGGAAGTCTCACTGGCCATCGCGGCGCACGAAAAACTGGCTGGCGAGGGCATCAAGGCGCGCGTCGTGTCGATGCCGTCGTGGTCGGTGTTCGAAAAGCAGGACACCGCCTATAAGGAACAGGTCCTTCCGCGCAGTGTTCGGGCGCGTGTCGCCATCGAACAGGCCGGATCGTTGGGCTGGGACCGCTATGTCGGTTTCGATGGCACAACCGTCACCATGTCGACCTTTGGCGCCTCGGCGCCGATCGCCAAATTGCAGGCCAAGTTCGGCTTTACCGTCGACCATGTTTGCGGTACGGCCCGTAAAACACTGGCCAAGGTGAGAGGGACCAATATGACCAATCCGTTGCAAGCCCTGACCCATGCGGGTCAAAGCGCGTGGCTCGACTTTCTCGACCGCAAGTTCCTTAAGGGCGGCGGCTTCCAGGCCCTGATCGACAATGACAGCCTGGGCGGCGTCACCTCCAACCCGACCATTTTCGAAAAGGCCATGGGCCAGGGCGATGCTTATGATGCTGAATTCAAGGCCTTCCTGGCCAAGGGCGGCGATCCCAAGGCCATCGACATCTACGAGCATCTGGCGGTGCAGGACATCCAGACCGCGGCCGACATGCTGCGCCCGGTCTATGATCGTCTCAAGACGCTCGACGGCTATGTCAGCCTCGAAGTCTCGCCCTATCTCGCCCTCGATACCCAGGGCACGATCGATGAGGCGCGGCGCTTGTGGGCAGACGTCAACCGGCCGAACCTGATGGTCAAGGTACCCGGCACCGAAGCCGGTGTACCGGCGATCCGCACCCTGATCGAGGACGGGCTCAACATAAATGTCACCCTGCTTTTCTCGATGGCCGCCTACCAGGCGGTGGCCGAGGCCTTTGTCGCCGGGCTCGAAGCCCGCGTCGCCAAGGGGCAGGATATCGCACATATCGCCAGCGTCGCGTCCTTCTTCGTCAGCCGTATCGACGCGGTGATGGACAAGAAGATCGAGGCCATCGGCACGGACGAGGCCAAGGCCTTGTCGGGCAAGATCGCCATCGCCAATGCCAAGCTCGCCTATGCCTGGTACGAGGACCTGATCAAGTCCGACCGCTGGCAGAAACTGGCCGCCAAGGGCGCGCAACCGCAACGCCTGCTGTGGGCCTCGACCGGCACCAAGAACCCGGCCTATTCGGACGTGTTGTACATCGACAGCCTGATCGGGCCGGAGACGGTCAACACCATGCCGCAAAAAACCATGGACGCCTTCCGCGACCACGGTGTGGTGGCGCAGACCATCACCCAGGACGTTGACGGTGCCACAGCCGTTCTGGCCAAGGCGCAAGCGCTGGGGCTCGACCTCGATGGCGTCACCCGCGACCTGGTCACCGACGGCGTCAAGCTGTTCTCGGAATCGTTCGACGCGCTGCTCGGCGCCGTCGAAGACAAACGCAAGGCATATGCCGGAAAGGCCTCCGCATGAAATTGGGGATGATCGGATTGGGGCGCATGGGCGGCAATATTGCCCGCCGTCTGATGCGCGGGGGGCATTCGGTCGTGGTGTTCGATCAGAACGCCGACGCGGTCAAGGATCTGGTCAATGACGGCGCCATCGCCGCGTCGAGCCTGTTCGAGATGCATTCGAAGCTCGACCGGCCGGCGATTTTCTGGGTCATGCTGCCCGCCGGTGCGCCGACCGAGGAAACCATCGATACCCTGGCGGCGATCGCGTCCAACGGTGACATCATCATCGACGGCGGCAACACCTTCTATAAGGACGATATCCGCCGTGCCAAGGCTCTGCGCCAGCGCGGCGTTCGCTACGTCGACGTCGGCACTTCAGGCGGTGTGTGGGGGCTGCAGCGCGGCTACTGCATGATGATCGGCGGCGATGAGGCGGTGGTGCGCTGGCTCGATCCGATCTTTGACACCATGGCGCCGGGCATCGGCACGATTCCACGCACCGAAGGCCGGAATTCGGCCGATGATCGCGCCGAACGCGGCTACATCTATACCGGTCCGGCCGGGTCCGGCCACTTCGTCAAGATGGTGCATAACGGCATCGAATACGGCCTGATGCAGGCCTTTGCCGAAGGCTTCGATATCCTCAAGGGCAAGGCGTCGGAAAAATTGCCGGCCGATGAGCGTTTCGACCTCAACCTGCCGGACATCGCCGAGGTCTGGCGGCGCGGCAGCGTGGTGTCGTCGTGGCTGCTCGACCTGTCGGCTCAGGCTCTGGCCAAGGACGAGGGATTGGACCACTTTTCCGGCAAGGTCGCTGATTCCGGTGAAGGCCACTGGACGATCGAGGCCGCGATGGAAGAGGCGGTGCCAGCCAATGTGCTGTCGGCCGCCCTCTATGCCCGCTACCGCTCGCGCGTCGACTCGACCTTCGGTGACAAGCTGTTGTCGGCCATGCGCTTCGGCTTTGGCGGCCACGTTGAGACGTCGAAATGAGAGAGGCGATGACTGGTCCGGTCCGGCTGGTCATTTCCGACGTCGACGGCACGCTTGTGCGTCACGACAAGTCATTGACTGAAGCGACGGTTGAGGCTTTCGCGCGGTTGCGCGCGGCCGGCATCCCCGCCACGCTGATCAGTGCCCGGCCGCCCGCGGGGCTCTACTGGCTGGCCGACAAGCTCGACATCGACCTCGCCATGGGTGCGTTCAACGGCGGCACTCTGGTGACGCGCGACGGCGTCGTTGGCGCACCCTATCGGATACCTGTGGAGGCCGTACAGGCGATCCTGAAGATGGGCGATGTCCCGGGCGTCGATATCTGGGTCTTTGCCGACGGCCACTGGTATGCGCGCAACGAAGGCAATGCTCACGTGCCGCGCGAAAAGCTGTCCTCGGGTCTGATGCCGACCTTGGTCGGTGACTTCGCCAGGGTTGGTGCGGCCGACAAGATCGCCTTTGTCTGCGACGATGCCGACACCCTGCGTCGCCTCGAAACCACGACGAAGGAGGTCTTCGGTGGCACGGTGATGGTGGCCATGTCGCAGGCCTATTTCCTCGATTTTACGGCGCCGCAAGCCAACAAGGGCGACGGTGTTGCGGCCCTGGCCGCGCGTATCGGCGTACCCTTGTCGCAGGTCGCGGTCATCGGCGACATGGCCAACGACCTGCCGATGTTCGCGCGCGCCGGCTTCGCGATCGCCATGGGTCAGTCGAGTGATACGGTCAAGGCCGCCGCCGATGCCGTCACCGCTTCGAACGAGGACGATGGCGTGGCGAAGGCCATCGACACCCTGATCCTGCCGCGCGTGCCGGCATGATCATCGCCCCCTCCGTCCTGGCCTGCGATTTCACCCGGCTGGGCGAGGAGGTTCGCGCCGTCGATGCGGCCGGCGCCGACTGGATTCACGTCGACATCATGGACGGCCGCTTCGTGCCGGAGATTTCCTTCGGCCCGCCGGTGGTCAAAGCGATCCGCAAGAGCACACAAAAGCCCCTCAACCTGCACCTGATGGTCGTCGAGCCCGAGCGCTCGCTGAAAGCCTATCGCGACGCCGGCGCCGATCATCTGCTGGTCCAGGCCGAGCCAGGCTCGACCATCCATCTGCACCGCGTGCTCTCGGCCGTGCGCGAGCTGGGCGCGCGGCCGGGCGTGGTCATCGATCCGGCGACGCCGATCGACTGGATCGAGCACGTACTGCATCTCGTCGATATCGTCCTGGTGATGACCGTCAATCCAGGCTTCGGCGGCCAGGCGTTCTTGCCGGAAATGCTGCCGAAAATCGCCGCCTTGCGCCAACGCTGCAATGAACGCGGTCTCAAACCGCATATCGAGGTCGATGGCGGCCAGACCGCCGAACACGTGCGCCCGTGCATCGAAGCCGGGGCCGACGTCATCGTCGCCGGCACCTCGATTTTCGGCCAGCCGGACTATGCGGCGGCGATCAACGCGCTTCGCAACGCCTAGGCGGTCTTAAACGATGGCGGCCGGTCGGCCTGGGCGGCCCCAAAGCGCAGGTTCGGCGTATCCGACATCGTAAAGCGCAGCTCGCCGCCGCTGACCAGGTCGGCGTGGGCGATCCAGCTTTTCGTATAGGGCCGGCCGTTCCAGGTGACGCTCTTGATATAGATGTGGGTGTCGTCGACGCCGTCAGCGATGATGCTGAGCGTCTTGCCGTTGGCCAGGGGGATGGTGGCGCGCGGGAATAGCGGCGAGCCGAAGACGTAGTAGGTGCTGACCGGATCGACCGGATAGAAGCCCAGCGCGCTCAGAATATACCAGGCGCTCATCTGGCCGCAGTCCTCGTTGCCGGCCAGGCCGTCGCGTTCGGCGCGGTACTGCGTCTTCAGCAGCATGCGCACGCGGGCTTGGGTCTTATAGTGGGCACCGCAGAAGGCGTAGAGATAGGCGATGTGGTGCGACGGCTCATTGCCGTGGACGTACTGGCCGATCAGGCCGGTCATGTCGGGCGGGGCATTGGGCGGCAGATCCGACGGCGCGCTGAACAAGGCGTCGAGCTTGGCCTCGAACGCCTTGTCGCCGCCGAACAGGCCGATATAGGTGTAAACGTCGTGCTGGTTGAGGAAGGTCGCCTGCCAGGCATTGCTTTCGGTGTAGTCCCACCACTTCAGTGAATCGTGGCCCATGGCGTTGGGGGCGAAGGGCAAGGCCCAGGTGCCGTCCTTCAGCTTCGGCCGGGCGAACTGGCTCTGGGGATCGAAGACGTTGCGGTAGTTTTGCGATCGCTTGCGCAGTTGCGTCGCTGATAGCGTATCGCCAGCAGCCTGGGCGATGCGCGCCATGGCCCAGTCGTCGTAGCAGTATTCCAGCGTCTTGGAGACCGACTCGCCCTCGCTGTCGGCGGCGATGTAGCCGCTGGTGCGATAGGCGACGAGGCCTGGGGTGACGCGCTCAAAGGCCAGCTTGCGGTAGAGGCTCCACGCCTTGGCGGCGTCGATACCGGGCAGGCCCTTGGCGATGGCCTCGGCGATGACCGAGCTCGAATGCCAGCCGATCATGCAGAAGGTCTCTATCCCCTGCAGCGGCCAGATGCACGGCCCGGACGGGCTTTCGGCGGCCATGTCGATCAGGTTGGCGGCAAAATCGGCGGCGCGTGCCGGATCGATGATCGTCGTCAGTGGGTGATAGGCGCGGTAGGTGTCCCACAGGCTGTAGGTGCTGTAATTGTTGCGCCCGGGCGCCAGGCTATGCACGGCGGTATCCATGCCGCGATAACGGCCGTCGGCGTCGCTGAACAGGGTTGGCGCCAGGCGGGTATGATAGAGGCCGGTATAGAAGATCTTGCGGTCGGCATCCGACGGCGTGTCGATCTGGATCAGGGCCAGCTCTTTTTCCCACGCCGCGGCCGCGGCAGCGCGCACACCTTCGAAATCGAAGCCCGGGATTTCGCTGTTGAGATTGTTCAGGGCGCCGGCGACGTCGACCGACGATATACCGACCTTGATCAGCAGCGGGCCATTCAACGTCTTGCCGTAATTGACGATGCACTTAAGTGCGGCGCCGTCGACACTGGTGGTATCGGCCAGCAGCGGCTCGTCATTGTCGTAGAATTGTGCGGCGACGAAGGGCTGCGACAGCTTCATGGCGAAGTGGATGACACGACCCGGCGCCCACAGATGGACGCGGCGTGAGCCGGTGATGGTATCGTTGCCGATCAGGCGCAGCTCGGCGTCGGTGACCGGGGTCGGGCTCGATGAATTGATCTGGCCGCCGTGGCACCAGTCTATCAGCAGATGGGCATCCTGGCCGGCCGGGAAGGTGTAGCGATGCAGGCCGGCGCGCGCCGTTGCCGTCAGTTCGGCCACGATCCCGCTCTCGGGCAGGGTGACACTGTAATAGCCTGGCGTCGACACCTCGTGGTCGTGGCTCATCGGCGTGCGATAGGAGCCTTGCGGATTGTCGCGCGTGCCGGGATCGAGCTTGACTCCGCCAACGGCCGGCAGGACCAGCAGGTCCATCAGGTCGATGCCGCCGGTGCCCGACAAATGGGTGTGAGAAAAACCCATCAGGGTCTTGTCGTCGTAATAATAGCCCGAACAGGCATCCCAGCGGGCATTGTCGGTATCGGGGCTCAGTTGAACCATGCCGTAGGGCACGCTGGCGCCGGGGTAGACGTGGCCGTGGCCGCCGGTGCCGATCATCGGATCGACGAAGGGCAGGTGGCTCACTGGAACGACAGCCGCGGCGGCGGCTTGGGCCAGGACACGGGCCGGCAGGGCGGCGGCAACGCCGGCCGCGGCAGCGGAGGCGAGCAGGTGGCGGCGTGACAACATCGGACCCCCCATCGATTAGGTTTGGTGCGCATCAATCCGCAAACCGGTTCCACCGTCAACCAAAAACCCGTATTGACACGTGAAGGTTACCTTTGTAGGTAGCCTTCATATCCCCCATGACCGACTCAAACCCCGACGACGACGATCTGACCCACGCCCTGGCCGCCGAGTTGCGCGACCTGATCGGGCAGTTGCGCCGGCGCATGCGCGACGAGTCGCCGATCGACGGCATTAGCCTGTCGCAGCGCTCGGTCATTGGACGCTTGTTTCGTGACGGCCCGGCGACAGTCACCGCTCTGGCACGCGCCGAAGGCATGCGGCCGCAGTCGATGGGTGAGGCCATGGCACCGCTCAAGGCCGCCGGTCTGGTCGTCGCCACGCCCGACCCCGATGACGGCCGTCAAAGTGTGCTGTCGCTGACCCCGGCCTGCCACGACCTGATCCTGCGTACCCAGGCGCAGCGCGAGGGTTGGCTGTTTCGCACCCTGCAGGGCCGCTTCAACGCCGCCGAACGCGCCGAACTAGCCGCGGCTACGACGTATCTCAAACGCCTTCTCGAACCCTAGTTTTTAACGCCCCGGAGAGTTCCATGCCTGTCACCACGCTCGACCCCAAGACTGCCCTCGTCGTCATCGACCTGCAAAAAGGCATCAAGGCCTTCGCACCCGGCGAGGCGCTCGAAGCCGTCATCGTCAAGGCCGGTCAGCTGACCGAGGCCTTCCACCGTCACAATCTGCCGGTCGTGCTGGTTAATGTCACCGGCGGCGCGCCCGGCCGTACTGATGCCCCGAGGATGACCGGCGCCTTCCCCGACGATTTCGCCGAGTTGCTGCCGGAACTGAACCAGCAGCCGTCGGACCACGTCGTGACCAAGAAAACCTGGGGCGCCTTTACCGCCACCGATCTCGAAGCCTATCTCAAGGGCCAGGGCGTGACCGGCATCGTGCTGTGCGGCGTTGCGACCTCGATCGGCGTCGACTCGACCGCGCGCTTTGCCCATGAAGCCGGCTACAACGTCACCCTGGCGTCGGACGCCATGACCGACCGCGATCCCGAAGCCCACACCTTCGTCGTCGAGCGCATCTTCCCGCGCCTGGGCGAGGTCGGCACTACGGCCGACGTCATTGCCGCCCTGGACAAGCGGGCGTGAGCGGCACCTTCCGCGCGTTCCAGCATCACAATTACCGGGTCTGGGCCAGCGGAGCCGTCGTTTCCAATATCGGCACCTGGATGCAGCGTACGGCCCAGGACTGGATCGTCCTGGTCCAGCTGACGCCGCACAATGCCACCGCCGTCGGTTTCGTCATGGCCTTGCAGTTCGGGCCGCAGCTTCTGCTGCTGCCCGTGACCGGCTACGTCGCCGACCATTTCGACCGGCGCAAGGTGCTCTATGCCACGCAAGGCGGCATGGGCTTGCTGGCCCTGGGGCTCGGCCTGCTGACCGTCAGCGGCTGGGTGCAGCTGTGGCACGTTTATGTCTTTGCCTTCCTGCAGGGCTGCGTCGCGGCGTTTGACGCGCCGGCGCGCCAGACTTTCGTCGCCGAACTGGTGCACGAAGAGCATTTGTCGAATGCCGTGGCGTTGAACTCGACCTCGTTCAACGCCGCCCGCATGCTTGGCCCAGCCGTCGCCGGGCTATTGATCGCCGCCGTCGGTACCGGCTGGGTTTTCCTGATCAATGCCGCCTCGTTCGCTGCGGTTCTGGCCTCGTTGACCCTGATGCGGGCCGGCGACTTGCAGCGCAAGGACCGGGCCAAGGGCCGTGGCAATCTGGGAGAGGGCTTTCGCTACATCATGGGCCGCCCGGATCTGAAGGCGGGGCTTACCATGCTGTTCCTGGTCGGCACCTTTGGGCTCAACTTCCCGATCTTCATCTCGACCATGGCCGTCAATGTCTTTCACAAGGGGGCCAGCCAGTTCGGCCTCCTGACCTCGTTCATGGCCGTGGGCTCGGTCATCGGCGCCCTCTTGGCAGCGCGCCGGGCGCGGCCGCGCATGAGCCTGCTGATGATCGGCTCGGCCTTCTTCGGTCTGGGCCTGACGGCGGCGGCGGCCATGCCCAACTACTGGCTGTTCGCCCTGGCCCTGACCGTGGTCGGCGTCTCGGCGCAGACCTTCACCACCAGCGCCAACGGGCTGATGCAGATGTCCACCGAGCCGGCCTTGCGTGGGCGCGTCATGGCGATCTTCATGGCTGTGGCGCTTGGCACCACGCCGGTCGGCGCGCCGATCGTCGGCTGGGTCGCCGACCGCTTCGGCCCGCGCTGGGGCGTCGCCGTCGGTGCGGCCGCCGGCATTCTGTCGGCCCTGGCCGGGCTCTACTATCTGATCAAGCATTGCCAGTTGCGCCTGGTGTTCGAGAACGGCCGGCCGCGCATTCACCTCAACGAAGCCCGGCCGGCCCTCGCCGAGGAAACGCTTGCCAAGCGCAGGACGGCTGCCTAGTCTGCGTATAAGGTCAGGTCACTTGGCCAGTTAAGGTCTTAAACAGGGAAACATCATGCGCGCATTGATCATCAGCCTCCTGGCTTCGGCCGCCTTTGCGCCTATGGCCGCTCATGCCGCAACCCCCTGGTGCCCGGTTTCGCCCGCCGATGCGGCCGCGGGCCTGCCGGAGGTGACGCGCCAACTGGTGTCGCAACTCAACAGCACGCCGCAACCACCGACGCACGTCCACACCGAAGGCACCCTGCCGCACAAGGGTATCCGCGACGAAAGCATCGAGGCCGAACGCCAATTGCCGCTGATGCGCGACGCCGCTTTTGCCTGGCGGGCCGGGGCGGGGGATGCATACCTGGCCATGGCGACGCGCTATCTCAATGCCTGGGTTGCGACCTATCAGCCCGATCTCAACCCGATCGACGAGACGCCGTTCGACACCATGATCGATACCTTCGCGGTCATCCAGGCGAAGATGGATCCGAAAGATCGTGACGCCGCGCGCACCTTCTTCGCCAAGTGGGCGCATGACTACATCCAGTCGATGGACGCCAAGCAGGTCGTTAGCCAGAGCCCGCAGGCCTCCAGCTGGAACAACAACTGGCAGAGCCATCGCGTCAAGCTGGTGACCATGATCGCCGTGGCGCTCGATGACGACGCCCTGTTTGCCGAGGCGCGGCGCCTATTCCACGCCCAGGTCGACGTCAACATCCACGCCGACGGTGAAGTCATCGACTTCCCCGAGCGCGACGCCCTGCATTACGTCACCTACGACCTCGAACCTCTAAGCCG
>FTCZ01004676.1_pt1 | contig 41886 bp, 47 predicted proteins | sample 1658871 | NCBI WGS metagenome assembly FTCZ01 (sample SAMEA3914864, study PRJEB12502) | metagenome | biome: forest; material: soil | place: USA | collected 2012-03-12 | depth 0.3 m | reverse complement strand
GCCATCATCTTTTCGGCGGCGATCTGGCGCTTGGCTTCGCGCGGCCAGCCCCACAGGTCGCGGCGGGCGGCGTCGAGGCTGGCGAAACTGTAGATATCGCCGTCATTATTCAGGATGGCCCAGGTGACGATCTTGCGCGCCACCGGGTTCGACAGGCCGGACGCCATCGAATCGGCCTGGGTGAAGGCGTGCTGGCGCACGGCCTGAAGCGCGCTGGCCAGGGTCTGCTGATCGGAGTCGCTGAGCGCGGTGATTTCGTAGGGCTGCGGGCCGGTGGCCTGGATCGGCGTCGCCGCTTGCGGCGGCAAGTTCGCGGGCTGCGACTGCGGCAGGGTCGAGGTATCGACGGCCGTCGGATCGTTGGCCTGAGGTGACGTTTGAGGCGAAACTTGTGCGGCGGCGGTTGGGGCGGCAGGGGTGGGCGCAGCCTGGGCTGGCGCGGCGGTCGGCGCTGGCTGCCCTTGTTGCGGCAGCTGAGTTTGGGCTGACACAGGCGCCATGCCGGTCAGGGCCATCAGGCTGACGCCGAGGAACAGCGCGGTACGGCGCACGGCGGAGAGGGAAAGGCGCGGCTTGGTCATTAAAGGCCCCGAAGTCTTGATACGCAAACGTACACACGCCATTTGGCGAACAGGAATCTCACTATAGAAGATCGTTTCGGTTTATAAAGAGTTGCGGCAAAAGCGTTGAGACTTTAAGGCTGATTTTTCAAATTCTGTGCCGTGCGTAAGCATTTGGGACACAGTTGCGTTGACGGAATTCAAGACCATGACCACTGGGCCGAACGAGCCTCTGTTTCACGGGGTGATCACCGCGATGGTGACGCCTTTCACCAACGGCCGCGTCGATTTCGCTGCCTTCGAGCGTCTGATCGAGTTTCAGATCGCCGCGGGCGTGCACGGCCTGGTGCCGGTCGGCACCACTGGCGAGACCTCGACGCTGAGCATGGAAGAGCACCGCGATCTGGTGCAGTGCTGCGTCGAAAAAGCCGCCGGCCGGGTCAAGGTGATCGCCGGGGCGGGCTCGAACAACACCGCCGAAATGCTGGAACTGGCGCATCACGCCAAGACCGTAGGCGCCGATGCTGTCCTCGTTGTCGCGCCCTATTACAACAAGCCGTCGCAGGAGGGTTTATATCAGCATTTCAAAGCCTTGAACGACCATGTTGAGATTCCAGCTCTGCTTTACAACGTGCCGGGCCGCACCGTCGTCGACATGAGCAACGAGGTCATTGTCCGCCTGTCGAAGCTGCCCAATATCGTTGGCATCAAGGACGCCACCGGCGCCATGGACCGGATGAGCCAACTGCGGGTCGATATCGCCGAAGGCTTTTCGTTCATCTCGGGCGACGATCCGACCCTGATCGGCTATATGGCCCATGGCGGCCACGGCGTGATCTCGGTAACCTCGAACGTCGCCCCGGCGATGATGGTCGCTATGTACAAGGCCGCCGCCCAAGGCGCCTTCGACACCGCCCGGCAGGTCCAGGACAAGCTTATCAAGCTGCACAAGGCGCTGTTCGCCGATTCGTCACCGTCGCCGACCAAGTACGCTATGAGCCGTCTGGGCCTGTGCTCGGATGAGGTCCGCTTGCCGATCGTGCCGTGTTCGCAGTCCGTGCGCCCGGTGGTCGACGCGGCCATGGACGTCGCCGGTCTGGTGCTGGAAAAGGCGTAACCCCGCGCGGGCAAAAAGATGGCCGAGATCATATCCAGCTACAAGGTGATCGCCGATAACCGGCGGGCGCGCTTCGATTATTTCCTCGAGAATAATATCGAGGCCGGCATCGCCCTGACCGGCACCGAGGTCAAGTCGTTGCGCCTCGGCCGCGCCAATATTGCCGAATCCTATGTCAGCATCGAAAACGGCAACGAACTAGCCCTGATCAATGCCGACATTCCGATCTACACCCAGGCCAACCGCTTCAATCACGAGCCGCGGCGCATCCGCAAGCTGCTGCTGCACCGGCGCGAGATCGATCGGCTGATGATTTCGGTGCAGCGCGAAGGCCTGACCATCGTCCCGACCAAGATGTTCTTCAACGACAAGGGGCTGGTCAAGATCGAGATCGCCCTGGCCAAGGGCAAGAAGGTCCACGACAAGCGCGAAACCGAGGCCAAGCGCGACTGGCAGCGCGACAAGGCCCGTCTGCTGCGCGACCGGGGCTAAGCCTCATGCCCAAAAGTGGTTTGCCACTTTTGGGATAAACATGACGGCGTCAAAAATTTAGCCGCCCAGAACCTTGATATGCTTGTCACACTCGTCGAAGGCCGGCTGCAGGTCGAGGCCAGTGGTGACGGCGGCTTTTTCGTACCACTCACGCGCCTCCTGCCACATAGGCAGCGCCTTGGCCGGCAGGCCATGCTTTTCCTGCCATAGCGCCATCGGCCGCAGACAATTGGCGAGGTCAAGCTCGGGTTCTGGATCAAGAGTCTGATAGAAACCCCAGGCTTCCTTGTACTTTCGCCAGGCCTCGTCGCTTTCGCCGAGCTCCTCGTAAAGGTCGCCGGCGTGGCGCACTGCCGAGGCGACGGCGGCGATATCGCCGCGGCCGTCTTCGTAAAGCACGCGCGCGGCCTCGAGATAGAGCGCCAGCGCGCTGCGCCGGTCGCCTTCGCGGCGGGTAGTGTAGGCGCGGTCGATCAGCGGATGGCGCGGTACCTGGCCCATGTCTCGTCCCCAGTTTCTGGCCGGATAATGGCGCTATGCCGGGACGCTGGCAACCTCTTTAGCGCGCTCGAAAATGGCGGCGAACATGTCAGGCGTCAGGCGGCCGGTATTCAGGTTGAGCCGCGAACAGTGGTAGGAATTGATCAGATGAAGGCCCGCAATGTCGGCCTCGGCGCCGTGACCTGCGTTCATTGCCGCGCCGGAAACACCTAGCGCTTTCAGCACGTTGCGCCGGGCGACGTCGCCCAAGGTGACGATGACGCGCAGGCGGGGCAGGTTGTTGATCAGGCTCGTCAGGTTGGGCCGGCACGCCGCCTCCTCGATCGGTAGCGGCCGGTTGCCGGGTGGGGCGCACAAAACGGCATTGCCGACGATGCAGCCACGAAGCCGCAAATCGTCGCAGCCGTCATCGGCATAGGTGCCCGTGGCTAGACCGGTCCGTATGAGCGTGTGAAACAGCATGCCCCCGGCCGCATCGCCGGTGAAGACGCGCCCGGTGCGGTTGGCGCCGGTGCGCCCGGGCGCCAGGCCGACGATCAGCAACCAGGCCTCGGGATCGCCGAAGGCTGGCGCCGGGGCATTGTGCCAATCGGGATTTTGCCGGTGGTTTTCAGCGCGATAGGCGACCAACCGCGGACAGAATTTGCAGATTTTAGTCGTCGACATGTTGCGACAGCGACAACACATTGCCGCTCGGATCCTTGAACCACGCCACCTTGTCGCCGCCGGGCGCGGCCCACACGCCGTTCGCCGCCTGCGCCTCGCCGAAGAAGGGATAGCGCTCGAAGCTGACCCCCTTGGCGGCCAACTCAGCCACGGCGGTCTCGATATTAGCGACGCGCCAGCCGAAAACGGTATAGTCGGCGGCTGTGAACTGCGGCGGCACGGTCACGCGGACATAGAGGTCGCCGGTGCGCAACACCATGGCAAAGCCGTCGTGGGTAACGAAGTCGAGCCCGAGCACGCCGACATAGAACGCCTTGGCGGCGTCGAAATCGGTGACGGCGATGAAGCCCATCGGCTCGGCGAGCATGATCTATACCGCGTCTTCGTAGTCTTCTTCGGCATTGGGGAAGCGCGGCGCGGTATTGGCGTGGGCCTGGCGCGGACGGCCGACGACGCTTTGCAGGTCGGCCAGATCGACGAAGGTATCGGCTTGGCGGCGCAACTCGTCCGAGGTCATCGGCGGCGACGAGCGCACGGTCGACACCACGGTGACGCGCGTGCCCTTGCGCTGCACGGATTCGAGCAGCCGGCGGAAGTCGCCGTCGCCGGAAAACAGCACCAGATGATCGGCGTGGTCGGCCATTTCCATCATGTCGCAGGCGATTTCGATATCCATATCGCCGCGCCAGCGCTTGCGGCCCTGGGAATCCGTATATTCCTTGGCCGTCTTGGTGATCAGGGTAAAACCGTTATAATCGAGCCAATCGACCAGCGGGCGGATCGGCGAATAGTCGTCACCTTCGACCAGCGCGGTGTAATAATAGGCCCGGATCAGGACGCCGCGCTTCTTGAATTCATCCAGCAATTTGCGGTAATCGATATCGAAGTTCAGCGCCTTGGCGGCCGAGTACAAATTGGCGCCGTCGATGAACAGGGCGATACGGTCCGTAGGGTAAAAACTCATCTACAACTTTCGTCGAATGTGCGGTGGAAAAGAGAAGATGCGCGCCGGTCCAACCACTGTTTTTGTCGCCTACGGCACAAATCTTTTTCTTGAGCAGTCCCCGGAAAGCCAAGCTTTACCGCATATTATCGAGGCTTTGAAGGCCCGTGGCGTGTTTGTGAACAAAAATTCACGTGTTTGGCGGTCCAAGGCGTGGCCCAATCCGCAAGATCCTTCGTATAATAATGCCTTGCTACGTGGCCAGACCAGTTTGGACCCCTTTGCGGTGCTGCAAGTGCTGCACGATCTCGAATCGCAGGCGGGGCGAGTGCGCGATGGCCGGCGCAATGGGCCGCGCACGCTTGATCTTGATCTGATCGCCTATGGCGACGAGATTATCGACGAAAATGGCCTTATTTTACCGCATCCGCGCGCCCATGAGCGGCGATTCGTCATGGGGCCGATGACCGATATCGATCCGGACTGGGTGCATCCGGTCCTTAAGCAGACGGCGGCAGAGCTTTATGAGGCAGCACCGGTCGCGCGGGACGCTTATCCTTTGGATGATGCCTGACGCTGGTCGAGGAAGGTGTAGAGCCCGACGCCGACGATCACCAGGACCGTGCCGACGACATCGGCCACGGTGATGTGTTCCTTCAGCAAAAGCGCGCTGAGGATCAGGGTGAAGATCGGATTGATGAAGCTGATCACCGCATTGGCCTGGGATGAAATCAGGTTGAGCGCGAAATTGGTCAGATAGCTTGGCAGCACGGTGGCGCCGATGGCCAGGCCGATGCCAAGCTCCCATAGAGGCGCGCTCATGTGGAAGTCGCTCAGCCGATGCACACAGAAGAAGTGGACGAAGGTGGCAATGGCCGCGCCGGTCATGCCGAACGAGGTGAACATCGACGGTCCCATGCGCTTGATCAGCGGCCGCGCCAGCAGCAGATAAAGCGCAAACGCAATTGACGATACCGTGCACCACGCAGCACCCACAGCAATGCCGTTACCGTGGGCGCGCAAATCGGTGACGAAGACGAAGGCCAGGCCGGCATAGGCGATGGCGAAGGTCCAAAGCGCGCTCAAGCGCAGCGCCTGGGCGAAAAACACCGCGCCGAAGACGATGACGAAGAGCGGGTAGGTGAACAGGATCATCCGCTCGAACTGCGGCGACAGGGTCTCCAGGCTGGCGAAGTCGGTGTAGGAGGCGACCCAGTAGCCGAGCGCGCCGACCAGCATGGCGCGGACATAGAGCCAGGGCGGCGCGCCGGCCGACGGTATCGGCGTGCCCAACGCCTTGGCGCGTCCCCACGTCAGAAGCCCACCCAGAATAAAGATCGGCGTCGCCAGGGCCAGACGCAACGTCAAAAGCGACGACGCATCCGTATGATACTGATAGGCGAACTTGATCCAGATGCCCTTGCTGGCAAACAGAAAGGCGCCAAGGGCCGCCAGAATATAGCCGCCCCAGCGCACGATCCACGGATGCCGGTACCAGACGGTGGCGGCAGGCGGGGCGGATAAGGGATCGAAGGACATGGCGGCGGACCTTGGAAAAGAAGGGGCGCCTTGAGAGAGTTCGTTCGCGCCCGGGAGAGGAGGGGGCGCGAGGGCGGCTTAGAGCCTGGTCACACCCGGAGTGTGCGCAGAGCGCGCACGGTCTTCGACGTCCAAATTCGATTGGACGCGCGAAGGGTTGACGCGGTAGCGAGGGTGATCATGCCGCGTCCATAATCCTGTTTTTGTGAGGGGGCAATCGCAAAATAGCGGAAGGCCGGGACTTGCGCCACGGCGAAGGCGCCCGATATGGCGGCGATGTCGATAGTCATCGCTGAAATTATCGCGCTTGTCTTCGGGATCGCCCTGATCTGGGCGGTCGTCCGCTATCGCCGCTCGATCCGCAAAAGCGTCGGCCTGGCGTCCGTCCTGCTGGGCTTCGGCGCCGTCGTCGACCCATCGGCGCGGCATGGTATCGAGGCGGCGGAAAGCGAGCGCGACGACGGTGATACCGACAGCGGCGAGCCTAAATAGCTCAGTTCGCAGGTACCAGTTCGACCTGATAGAGATGCGACCACAGCTTGCCGGTGACGAACAGGCGCTTGCCGTCGGGATCGTAGGCAATGCCATTGGCCACGGCGTCGCGGTCGGACGAGGGATTGGCGACTTCGGGCAGGGCCGACAGGTCGACGACGCCGTCGATATCGCCCGACTTCGGATTGATGCGGATGATCACCGGCTGCATCCAGACATTGGCCAGGATCTCGCCGTCGACCCATTCCAGCTCGTTGACATTGCCGATCGGCTTGCCGGCATAGGTCACGGCAATCGTCCTGGTCACCTTGAGCGAATTGGGATCGAGGAACTTCACGTTGGGCGTGCCGTCGCTCATGATCAGGTTCTTGGCGTTGTGGGTCATGCCCCAACCTTCGCCGGTATACTGAAAGCTCGCCTTTTTCTGGAAGTCGGCCTCGTTCCAGATGAAGCCGATCTGGCTGCGCCACGTCAGGCTGATAATATGGCCGCCCCAACTGGTAATGCCTTCGCCGAAATAGCTCGAATCGACGTCGTTGCTCAGCACGACCTTGCCGCTGTCGAGATCGACCTTGCGGATCGACGAGGTGCCGTTGCGGCCGGTGCTTTCGTAGAGAAAACCGCGGTCATAGAACAGGCCTTCGGTGAAGGCCTGCGGGTCGTGAGGATAGGTCTGGACGATCTTCAGGGTATAACGCGCGATCGGCGCGGCCGCGGGGACTTTGGCGGCGGGCTTGGCGAAAACCGGGGCGGCGGCGAGGAGGCCGAACACCAGTGCAGCAGTCCCAAAGACCCGTCGCGTCATGTCACAACCCGTTGGCGGCGCTCAAAATGGCTTTTACGCTGGCCGTGGCGACATCGGAATCGATGCCGACCCCGAAGACGCGCCGATCGTCGTCGGTGCGGCATTCGACATAGGCCACCGCTTGGCTCTCGGTTCCTTTATTGAGCGCATGCTCGGCATAGTCAACCACTTCGAGGCCGAGGCCATATTCGGCGTTCAGGGCCTGGACCGTGCTTGAGATTAAACCGTTGCCCCGCCCGGTCAGCGAGGTTTCAACGCCGTCCTTGACGATGCGGCCGACGAAAGAGCGGTCGCCGCCTTCGCGCGACGGCCCGGTCGAGTAGTCGACGAGATCGTAGGTGCGCCCGCCCGTCAGGTGATAGGCCTGTTGAAAGACGTTCCACAGCTCGGCCGAGGAGACCTCCTTGGCGGTGGCGTCGGTGACGTCCTGGACCTTGCGCGAAAAGTCTATTTGAAACCGGCGTGGCAGCTTGAGTCCATGATTTTGCTCAAGAATCCAGGCTACCCCCCCTTTCCCGGACTGAGAATTGACGCGGATGACGGCTTCGTAGCTCTCGCCGAGATCGGCGGGATCGATCGGCAGGTAGGGCATCTCCCAGATGCCGTCATTGCGCTTTTCGTGGGCGGCGAAGCCCTTCTTGATCGCGTCCTGGTGCGAGCCCGAAAAAGCGGTGAAGACCAGTTCGCCGGCATAGGGATGGCGCGGATGGACCGGGATATTGTTGCAATATTCGACCGTGCGCACGATGTCGCGCATGTCGGAAAAGTCGAGATTGGGCGACACGCCCTGGGTGTAGAGGTTCAGGCCCAACGTCACCAGGTCGACATTGCCGGTACGCTCGCCATTGCCGAACAAACAGCCTTCGATGCGGTCGGCGCCGGCCAGCAGGCCAAGCTCCGCGGCGGCCGCCCCGGTGCCACGGTCATTGTGCGGATGCAGGCTGATGACGACGCTGTCGCGTGCCGAGATGTGGCGGCAGAACCACTCGATCTGGTCGGCATAGACGTGGGGGCCGGCGACTTCGACGGTGGCAGGCAGGTTGAGGATCAGCGGATTTTGCGGCGTGGGCTTCAGCACGCTCATCACCGCTTCGCAAACCTCAAGCGCGAATTCCGGCTCGGTAGCGGTGAAGGTTTCCGGGCTGTACTCGAAGCCCCAGTGCGTGTCCGGCTGCTTGGCGGCCTCGTCGCGCAGCAGGCCAGCGCCCTTGATCGACAGGGCGACGACGTCGGCGCGCTCCATGTCGAAAACGACGCGGCGAAACAGCGGCGAGGTGGCATTATAGAGATGGACGATCGCCTGCTTGGCGCCACGCAACGACTCAAAGGTGCGCTTGATTAGATCTTCGCGCGCCTGGGTCAGCACCTGGATGGTGACGTCGTCCGGGATCAGGTTTTCCTCGATCAGCTTGCGGACGAAGTCGAATTCGGTCTGCGACGCCGATGGAAAGCCGACCTCGATCTCCTTGACGCCGATCTTCAGCAGCATGTTGAAGAAGATCATCTTCTTCTCGACGTCCATCGGATCGGCCAGGGCCTGATTGCCGTCGCGCAAGTCGGTCGACAGCCACCGCGGAGCGCGGGTGATGGTCTTAGACGGCCACGTCCGGTCGGACATGTCGACGCCCAGGACGTATGGACGGTACTTGGTTTCGGGATCGGAAATCATCGGCATGGCGTGGCTTTAGGGCGGCCGTTTCCCTAAGTCAATCTCAGTTGGCGTCACGTTTATGCGCGATTGGCGAATGCAACAGCGGGTCACGCAATGTGTTTGGTGCAGCCTTGACGACGATGGGCCCGGCGCGCTTAACCGGGGCATGATCATTCGCCCAGTTGAGCCCTCCGATTTCGACCAATGGCTGCCGCTTTGGGACGGCTACAACGCCTTTTATGGCCGCGAAGGCGAAACCGCCCTGCCGCGCACCGTAACTGACATCACCCGGGCGCGTTTCTTTGCCGCGGGGGAACCGGTCCAGTGTCTGGTCGCCGAAAGCGAAGGCCAATTGATCGGTCTGGCGCACTATATCTTCCATCGTTCGACGACGACGATTGCCGACACCTGTTACCTGCAGGACCTGTTCACGGCGCCGCAAGCGCGCGGGCAGGGGACCGGGCGCGCCCTGATCGAAGCGGTGGCGGAAAAGGCGCGCGATCATGGCTGTTCAAGGCTCTACTGGCATACGCATCACAGCAATGCGCAGGCGCGGCGGCTCTATGACGTGGTCGGTCGTGACAGCGGCTTTATCGTCTATCGCCACGACCTCTAGCCTCGCCCCGGCAAAAAGGTTCCCTTGACCATAATCATTTTTGGCCGCAATCCTGACGGATGACCGACGCCAAAACTGCGCCATCCGTAGTCAAAAAAACCGGCTTTTGGACCATCGTCCTTTACGCCACCTCGATGAATTTCTCGATTCGCTGGCTGGCGACCGGGGCGGCGACAGGGCCTGTGGCCCTGCCGATCTGGATCGCCGCCGCGGTACTGTTCATGGTGCCGCTGGTCATTGCCACGCTGGAGCTGTCGGCGCGCTTTCCGGAGGAAGGCGCCATCTACGCCTGGACGCGCGAGACGCAGGGCGATTTTGCCGGCTTCATGTGCGGCTGGCTCTATTGGGCATGCAATATTCCCTATTTTGCCAGCCTGTTGTTCTTCGTTGTTAATCTTTTGGGACAAGGGCTGATCGCCTATCCGGCAACGGCCGCCGTCGGCGCGTTGATGACCCAGCCGATGGGGGCGTTCGGCGCGTCCACGGTTTTGATGATCATCATCGCCTTCATGCATACGCGCGGGCTTGGCGTCGGATCGTGGCTGCCGGTCGTCGGCGCCGCCATCTCCATCGCCCTGCTGTTTTTCGTCATCTTCACCGGCTTTTACCTGGCGCATCGCGACGGCTCGGCGACGCATTTCGGCACCGCCAACTACGTGCCGGCGCTCGACGCCAACGGCGCCATCCTGTGGTCGACCATGGTCTTCGCCTATGGTGGCCTTGAAGGCGTCGCCCTGATGCGCAATGAGGTCAAGGGCGGGGTCAAGGCCATCGTCCCGGCGATCATCGCGGTCGGCACATTGCAGGCGTTAGCCTATTCGATTGGCACCGGCGCCATGCTGATGATCGTGCCGCAGGACCTGGCCTCGCGCCTCAGCGGCCTGCCGCAGGCGCTGCAGGTGGCAACGACCAAGCTTCAGGCGTCGCCCGCCTATCCGGTACTGCTGCTGTTGATGGCGGTGACGCTGCTGGGCGGGACCAGCGCCTGGTTCGGCGCAGCGGCCAGGTTGCCGTTCGCGGTCGGCGTCGATCGCATGTTGCCCGCGGCGTTAGGCCGGCGCGATCCGAAGACCGGCGCGCCGACGACGGCGATCTGGCTGCAGACGGTGTTCGTGGTCGCCATCATGGCGCTGAGTGCCGCGGGCTCAAGCCTGGCCGGCGCCTACGATTTCGTCGTTCAGATGGGCGTTTTGACCTTCGTCATTCCGTACCTGTGGATGTTCGCCGCCTACTGGATCGTGCAAAAACGCCCGGCCGTCGGGCTCGATTGGCAGACACCCGGCGGGCCGAAAGCGGCGCGCTGGATCACCATCCTTGGCTTCATCGTCGTCATCAGCGCCATCCTGGGCTCCATGGTGCCGAGCCCCGACGCCAAGGACCCGTTGTGGGCCTTCCTCAAACTGATGATCGCCTCGGTGGCGATGATCACGGTGGGCGCGGCCATCTATGGCGTTCATTGGTGGCGCACGCGAAAGACCGCCCATGGCTGACACCGTCGTCCCCAATCGCCATGCGGCGGTGACGGCGCCGGCCTCAGGCTACGTCGATCCGACGCAGTGGCCTGTCGAGCGTCAGCATATTTTCGCCGCCAACTGGCAGTTCGTCGGCCACGTCAGCGATTTTGAGACGCCGGGCAGCTGGCGCGCCGATACGCTGGCCGGCTATCCGGTTATCGTCCTGCGCGACGACAAGGGCGAATTGCGCGGCTTTCACAATGTCTGCCGCCATCGCGCCGGACCGCTGACGCGCGGCGAGGCCGGTGTCTGCGCAGGCCATCTGACGTGCCAGTATCACGGCTGGCGCTATACGCTGGACGGCCGCTTGCGGCTGGCGCGCGATTTCGGCGCGGCCGACGATTTCGATCCACGCGATTTTTCGCTGTTTCCGGTGAGGATTGCCACCTGGCGTGGCCTGGTGTTCGCCGGCATCGGTGACGATCTGCCCGATCTGGCGGCCGAGCTCGCGCCCGTCGATGCGCGTCTGGGCCAGGTCGACTGGTCCGGCCTGCGTGTCGGTTTACGCCGCCATCACGATCTCGGCTGCAACTGGAAAACCTATGTCGAGAACTATCTCGAAGGCTATCACGTGCCCGACATCCATCCGGGGCTCGATGCCGAGATCGTCTCCGAACAATACCGCGTCACCCTTGAGGGCCGCGTGGCGCTTCACGAGGCCCCGCCGCGCGACGGCGCCGTCTATGAGGGCGTATGGGCGTGGCTGTGGCCGAACATCGCCATCAATGTCTATGCCGAGGGGCTGATGATCGAGCGCATGTCGCCCATCGACCATGCCAAAACGCGGCTCGACTACACCTATCTGACGCCCGCAGGCCGGGCTGTGCCCGAGGCGACTCTGGCCATGTCCGATCAGGTCACGGCCGAGGACAAGTGGATCGCCGAACAGGTCCAGGCCAATCTCAATGCCGGCGTCTATGCCACCGGGCGGCTGTCGCCCAAGCACGAAATCGCGGTGGCGGCGTTCCAAACCTGGGTACGCGAGGCGACGAGCTGACTTCACACAGGTCAAAAAGCAAAGGATCGTCTTGATTTCGCCCCTCTGTCCTTCTATAGAGACCCCCTTGTTTTCTTGTGGGGCGCGAACCAGATTCGGCGTCCCCTTTATCGTTTGCAAAAAGCTGAGGTCCTGAATGGCTCGCGTAACCGTCGAAGATTGCGTCCAAAAGATCGATAACCGCTTCAACCTGGTCCTGCTGGCGGCCCATCGCGCCCGGGCCATTTCGTCGGGCGCCTCGATCCTGGTCGATCGCGACAATGACAAGAACCCGGTGGTGTCGCTGCGCGAAATCGCCGATGGCGTGCTGGCGCCGAACAGCCTGACCGAAAGCCTGATCGCTTCGCTGCAACGCGTCGACGAACGCACCGAAGCCGAGGAAGAAGCCGAAACCCTGGCCCTGCTGGCCGATCCGGCGCACCAGCAAATGTCGGAAAGCGAACTGATCCGCGCCCTGCAGTCCGACCGCGATGGCGGCCAAGAAGAGCGCTACTAAGCAGAGCGCTGCTAAGCTTACAGCGCCTGGAATTTTCGAAAGCGCCGCGAGCTCGTCTCGCGGCGTTTTTGTTTGTCCGATAGGCTCAAACAAAAAGCCCCGCCGAAACCGGCGGGGCTTTTCTGCATCTGGGATGCGAAGATTATTCGTGGCGGTGCTGTTGATTGCCCGGATCGCTGTCCTGATCGTGGGTCAGCTGCTGACGGCCGACGGTGCCGAGCAACTGCTCGATGGCGGTCAGCGAACGGCCGCGGGTCGGCGTCTGGTTCGGGTTCGGTGTCAATTCGCGGCCATCGGCCAGCGACAGGGTCTGCACGTTCGACACCGTCTGGCTCGACTTGTCGAAGTCGATGATGGTGACGCTACGCTGAGTGACGTGCGGCTTCTTGTAGGTCATCTTCATCGACACCTGGTCGACATAGTACCATTCGGTCGGATCGTAGGCGCCCTTTTGCGACGGCTGGCCCAGCTTGTCGAGCACGGTTGCCTGGGTGTCGCCGACGTGGATGTCGGTGGCCGGACGCGCGTCATAGGCGAGGTAGCCGTGGTGAGTCATCGTCGGGGCGCAGGCGCCGAGTGCGGCGAAAGCCGCGGCGGAAGCGCCCAGCAGGGCGGCTGACTTGAGAAAGGATACGCGCATGTCCATCCTGAGACGAAAGAGGTGGCCTGAAACGAAAACCGGCCAAACACGAAGGACGAAACGACGCGAACCGCGTTCGCCGTAATCGGGTTTGACCTTAAGATTAAGAAGGCTTAGTTCAAGCTTGAGGCCGAAACAAGGCCGCATTTTTACCGTAAACGCCGCTGGGCGTCCAGATCGCCGGAAATTCCTTCGATGCCCGCCATTCTCGCCCGTCTGCGTACCTTGTTTCTCAAGCCCCGGCCGGCGGTAGCCATAGGCGCCCGGCTCTATGCCGCTTGCGTGACACAGTCGCGAAATCCCGTCTTTTACACCGAGTATGGCGTCGAGGACGCCATCGGCGCGCGCTTTGAGATGCTGTGCCTGCACGTCGGCGCCGTCGTCCTGACCCTGCGCGCCGTGCCGGCCGAAGATCCGCGCCACGGCCAGGCCCACGAGACCGGTCAAGCGCTGTTCGACGCGTTTCTGGGTGCGCTCGACAACACCTTGCGTGAGCAGGGGGTGGGCGACCTGAAGGTACCCAAGACCATGAAAAAGCTGGGCGTCGTCGTCTACACGCGGATGAAGCGCTGGGAAGATATGTGGCGCGACAATGCCGGGATCGAAACCCAGGCCGCTTATGCCGCGCGCACTGTATTTGCTGGCTCTGAGCTGGGCGAGGCGGCGGATGAAGACAGCGGCACAGACGGCAATGATGATTCGGCGAAGGACGTGACCCCGGCAATCACCGCCTTCGCCACCTATATGAATGAGACGCGCCAGACGCTCGAAGCGGGCGCGTTGATGGCCGGCGAGGCGCATTGGGCCCATATCCCCATGTTCGACACGCCGGCGGCGATGGAGGCCTAAGACCATGACCGACAATATCCTGTGGGAGCACAAGGTACGCTTCGACGCCGCGCGCAAGGGCTTGCGCCTGGTGCTGGAAGCCGATGAGGCGCGCCGCGCTCTGATCGCTGAGAACTTCGGCATGATCTCGCTCGACAGTCTGACGGCTGTCGTAACTACCAGCGAAGTCAAGGGCTTGAAGCCGCTGGTTCACGTCCATGTCGAACTCAATGGCGACGTTACTCAGGAATGCGGCGTGACGCTGGATCCATTCAGCCACGCCATTACCGATGTTCTTGACGTCGACTGCATTCAGGCCGGCGACGTCGAGCCCGACGCGGAAGACACCGAGGCCGAGCTCAGCTTCAACGATCTCGACGATCCCGACGTCGTCACCGACGGCCAGATCGATCTTGGCCTCTACGTCATCGAAGCCCTGGGCGAGGCCTACGATCCGTTTGCCCGCAAGCCGGGTGCGGTGTTCGAGGATATCGAGGCGGAACCGGAGCCATCGCCGTTCGCCGCGCTCGCCAAACTGAAGGGCGAGCCTTAAGGTCATACCGCTGCGGGCGTTCGCGCCATCAACAAAGACTGATCGCCGGCCCCGATTTTCACCTTGAAAAACCGTGGCAATTGCGATCATGTGACACTCTTAATGACCAGTGGGATCATCCTAACCCGTGTCAAGCACGCCTGATAATTCTTCGCTTTCCAGCGCTTCTGCCAAAAGTTCGGCAAGCGAATCTGTGTCCGCCCAATCTGTGCCCGCCGGCGCGCTTGTTGTCGCCATCGACGCCATGGGCGGCGATCATGGCCCCGCTGTGACCGTCCCGGGCTGCGCCATCGTGGCGACCCAGCGGCCCGACGTCTTTTTCCAACTGCACGGCGATCCGCTGCTGATTAATACCGAACTGGCCAGGTGTGCGGCCTTGCGGGGCCGCGCCGCCGTCGTCGCCACTGACCAGTTCATCACCATGGACGAAAAGCCCGCCCAGGCGATCCGCCGCAAGGGCACGTCGCTGTGGAACGCCATTCACGCCGTCAAGTCGGGCGAGGCGCGGGCGGTGATTTCCGCCGGCAATACCGGCGCCCTGATGGCGCTGTCGAAAATGATCCTGAAAATGGTCATCGACGATCTGGAACGCCCGGCGATCGGCGGCTCGTGGCCCAATCCGCGCGGTTTCTCGACCGTGCTCGACATCGGCGCCAATGTGACGTCGGACGCGCGCCAACTGATCGAGTTCGCCATCATGGGCGCGGCCTTTCACAAGGCGCTCTGGGGCGTCGAGAAGCCCTCCATCGGCATCCTCAATGTCGGTTCCGAAGACGTCAAAGGCCATGACGAGGTGCGCGAGGCGCACAAGCTGCTCAAGGAAAACCCCTTCGGCCTCAACTATTACGGCTTCGTCGAAGGCACCGACCTGTGCAAGGGCACGACCGACGTCATCGTCACCGATGGCTTCACCGGCAATATCGCGCTGAAGACCGCCGAGGGTACGGCGCGCTTTGTCAGTGATCTTTTGAAATCGGCGCTGAAGTCATCGCCTTTGGCCATGCTCGGCGCGCTTTTGGCATCCGGCGCGCTCAACGCCATGAAGAAGAAGGTCGATCCCGGCGCCGCCAATGGCGGGCCGTTGCTCGGCCTGAAAGGCATCGTCATCAAGTCGCACGGCGGCGCCGACGCCAAGTCGTTCGCCAACGCCGTCCGCGTCGGCATCTCGCTGGCCGCCAGCCGCTACGAACAGGACCTGGAAGCCTCGCTGGCTTCGCTGGCGCAAAGCGTTTTGGACGCCGAGGCCCAGGAGACGCTTGAAAGCGGCGGCGAGGGCGCGCATATGAGATTGGCCTCACAAGAAGCGGCCACGAAGGTATCCTGATGCGCGTAACACGATCGGCGGTCACCGGTGTCGGCGGATTCCTGCCGCAAACCGTCGTCCCCAATGAAGCCTTCGTGCGCATGGTCGATACTTCCGACGAGTGGATCGTCGAGCGTACCGGCATCCGTCAGCGTTATCGCATCGACGAGGGCATGAAGACCTCGGACATGGCGGCGCGCGCAGCCGAAGGCGCGCTGAAAGCCGCCGGCAAGACCGCGGCCGATGTCGACATGATCATCGTCGCCACCACCACCCCCGACATGCCGTTTCCGTCGACCGCGTCGCTGGTCCAGCAGAAGATCGGCGCGCCGGTGTGCGCCGCCTTCGATGTTCAGGCCGTGTGTTCGGGCTTCGTTTATGCGCTGTCGGTCGCCGACGGCTTCGTTTCGCGCGGCCTGGCCAAATGCTGCCTGGTCATCGGCGCCGAGGCAATGAGCACCTTGCTCGACTATACCGACCGTGGCACCTGCATCCTGTTCGGTGACGGCGCCGGCGCCGTGGTGGTCGAGCCCAAGGAAGGTGAGGGCACGCCCGCCGACACCGGTATCCTGGGCTTCGATCTGCGCTGCGACGGCAACAAGATGGACCTGCTCTATGTCGAGGGCGGCACGTTCGACGCCGACAGCCGCATCGGCAAGATCCGCATGCAGGGCAACCAGGTCTTCCGCAACGCCGTGCACAAGATTTCCGAGGCCATCGAGGCGGCGGTCGCCAAATCGGGCATCAGCATCGCCGATATCGACTGGTTCATCCCGCATCAGGCCAATCAGCGCATCCTCAACGGGGTCGCCGAACGGCTGGGCCTGGACGAACACAAGGTGGTTTCGACGGTTGCCGATCACGCCAATACCTCGGCGGCGTCGATCCCGCTGGCGTGGTGGGTGGCGGTCGAGGATGGCCGCATCAAACCGGGCGACATGGTGTTGATCGAAGCGTTGGGCGGCGGCCTGACCTGGGGCGCGGTCACCGTCCGCGTCTGAGTCCAGGTCTGGCGGCGGGCGTAAATTCGTCCGTTGCGTGTGAATCCGATGCTTCAGGATCGATTTTCAGAGCACTGATTTCACAAGATAATTCGGCTATTTTCTGCCGAAAATTTTCGTGAGGGCGGCCTCGACTTCGCGAAATTGCCGATTCTTGTGACCAAATACCGATAAGCCTTTGACGAAACGCAAATTTTGCGCCATCCTTGCCCCTGCGACGGCTGCATGGGCGGGGTCGCCTTTGCGTTTGGCATCCGGAGCAGGGGCTTTTGGTATGATGAAACCGCAAACTCTTACGCGCGCGGAATTGTTCGAAGACGTGCATAATGAGCTGGGTCTGCCGCGGCAGGAATGCGCGGCGATCGTCGAGCGGACGCTGGATCTGGTGATCGAAGCGCTCGAAAAAGGCGATACGGTCAAGCTGTCGGGCTTTGGTGTGTTTCAGGTGCGCGGCAAGAATGCCCGCGTCGGACGCAACCCGAAGACGGGCAAGCCCGCCGCCATCGATCCGCGCAAGGTGATTTCCTTCCGCGCCTCGCAAATCATGAAGGCGCGCGTCGACGCTGGCGCCGACGCCTAAGACCTCCCAGGCTTTACCTGAAGAATACAGGACAAGTGGCGTGAACAAGGGCCCATTGGCTTTACGGACGATCTCTGAAGCCGCCGATCAGCTCGGCGTGCAGCAGCACGTGCTGCGCTTCTGGGAGACCAAGTTCCCTTTCGTGCGGCCGACCAAGCGCGCCGGCGGACGCCGTTTCTATCGCCCGCAGGATATCGAGCTGCTCACCGGCATCAAAACGCTGCTCTACGATCGCGGCTACACCATCCGCGGCGTGCAAAAGCTGTTCAAGGATGAGGGCCAGAAGGCGATCCTCAACGCCGATGGTCATCATCACCACGTCCATGCCGATACGGCGACCGAATCGGGTGTCGTGCCGGGTGAGGACGTGCCCGACGACTATGCCGGCGACGACGAACACGCCCGCGATTACAGCCAGCCGCCGGCCCAGGGCATATCGGATGAGACGCGCCAGCGCTTCCTCGATATCGCCAACGCGCTGGAAACCGCTCAGGCGGCGCTGGGCCGCGGGCTGAACCGCCGATAATCGACAAAAAGCCGTTGAAAATGCGTCCGGCGGGATTGCGGGCGAAATTTTTCGTGTCTATACACCGCCTTCCCCTCCGGGCGTTCATCGTCCGGGTTTGATGACGGAGCGTGGCGCAGCCTGGTAGCGCACTTGACTGGGGGTCAAGGGGTCGCAGGTTCGAATCCTGTCGCTCCGACCAAAAAGAAAACGGCCGGTCCCCCAAAGGGGCCGGCCGTTTTCTTTTTTGCCGTCGCGACAGGATGTGAGCCGTTAGGTTCGAAACGAGGGCTTGCCTTGGCAAGCCCGAGTTCGGCGGAACGAAGTGACGCCAATCCTGTCGCGGTTGCGGTGCTTTATGGTCAATCGTTGATTAATAAATGACCGTCTTGCCACATCTCACAAAGCCGCACACATAATCTCCCATGCCCATCGCCCTCGACATTCGCGAAGTCACCGCCGACGCCTTTCCCGATATCTGGCCGATCCTGCGCGACGTGCTCGCCGACGAGGATACGTATCCGCTCTATGCCGACACTTCCGAAGCCGACGCGAAAGCCTTCTGGTTCGCGCCCGGCGCGCGCGTCTTCAATGCCTATGCCGGCGACGAGCTGGTGGCCTCGCGCTACATCGTGCCCAACAAGCCGGGTCTCGGCAGCCACGTCTGCAATATCGGCGTCATCATCGCCAAAGCCTGGCGCGGGCGCGGTATCGGTCAACAGTTGAACGACTTCGCCATCGAAAAAGCGCGGGAACTGGGCTTTCGCGCCGTCCAGCTCAACTTCGTCGTTTCGACCAATACCGCCTCGATCCGGATCTGCGAGCGCAACGGTTTCCGCATCGTCGGCACCTTGCCGGAGGCGTTTCACTATAAGCGTCAGCGCTATGTCGACGCCTATGTGATGTTTCGCAGCTTATGAGGCGACAAGGCGCGCGACTGCGGTTATGATCGCCGACACACCGGGAGGCCGATATGCGCGCAGGAATGATAGCGTTGAGTGTAGCGTTGATCGCCGGGCCTGCCCTGGCCGCCGACCTGCCGTTCGCGCCGCCGTCGCCCATGGTCGACGCCATGAGCGCCAAGGCGACCAAGACGGCCTTCTCAAAGACCTTCAGCATCGGTACCTGGAGCGCGCCATTCGAGGACACGCCGCTGACCGAGGTGCAAAAACGTTTCGGTGGCACCATCGCGCTGCAAGGCGACGCCGGCAACGCTGAACGCTGGCTGTGTTACGACCTGCCGGACAGCCATCAGCGACTGTGGCTGACGTCGTACGAGATCAATGGCGGTCGTGTTGCCGAGGTGACGATGGCGGAGGTCACGTCCCCGGCGCAGTCACCGCAGTGCCCAACACTACCAGCCGGTACCCAGGTCAATATTGACGGCTTTGTCGCGTTGGGCGCCGCCCCCGCGGCTTTGATGAGCAAACTCGGCACGCCCGGCCTGCAAAAGGCCGACTGGGCGGCGTGGAATCGCGAAGTACCGTCGGGCAAGGACTGCACCGAGGACGAGCGTCTGGCCGTGCGTAATGCTAATGGCCATATCGCCTATTTCACGGCCTATCGCACCACCTCCTGCTGATCTACCACTGTCACAAATGTCGCAAAACTGTCATGCGTCAATGTTATGTTCGTTACGTAAGAAACGAGCAAGGAGAGACAATATGGTCTCTGACAGGGCCCTGTGGCAGGCCATAAACGCCCACAACCTCGATGCCGCCGACGCGGTTTCCCCTTTCAGCCGCCGGCTGATGCGCGAAACGGGATGGACGCACGATTTCGCCCGCCGCGCCATCCACGAATACAAGGCCTTTATCTATCTGATCTGCACGGGCGAGACGATGCTGACCCCGTCCGAAGCGGTCGACGAGGTCTGGCACCTTCACCTTATCTATACGGTCGACTACTGGGAGCGCTTTTGTGCCCAGGTGCTCAAGCGGCGCATCCACCACAGCCCAAGCGCGGGCGGGGAGGCGGAAGACGCTCGTTACGGCCAGGCCTATGACCGAACGCGAAGTCTCTATCGCACCGAGTTCGGGACGCCACCGCCCCAGGATATATGGCCCGATGCCGATATCCGTCAGCCGGCCAAGTCAAACACCAATGCATCCGATTATATCCACCTGCCGAAACGGCAGGTTTTTTTATGCCTGGCCGCCGGTGCCCTGGCGCTTCTGGCCGGTTGCGCGCCCGAAGAGGTCGGCACGCTGTGGCGCGACCATCGTATGGCGGGGTTCGCCGGCATGTGTTTTGCCTGGTGGCTGTGGATGACCATCGCCAGCCGTAAGACCATCCTGCTACGCGGATGGATGGGATATCTGCTCGGCAGCGTGTTCATCGTCCCGATTGTGACGTTCGCCTTGCATACCGTCCTGATGGCGGTGGGGCCAGATTGGCGAGCAGATTGGGCGTGGGTTGTGTCAGCCATGGGAGGCACGGGCATCTGGCTGCGGATATATCTCGCGCCATACCGTAAGGGCGACGGCTCGGGCTGCGGCTCAGGGTGTGGTTCCGATGGCGGCGGCCACGGCGGTTGCGGCGGCCATGGCTGCGGTGGCGGCTGCGGCGGCCACTAATCGACCAGCGAGCGCTCGACCCGGCGGTCGGGCACCAGCCAGATGGCCGCGACCAGCAGGTAGCAGCTCATCCCCGCCCACCACTGCCAGAAGGTAGCGGCGATGCCGACGACGTAAATAACGGTCGAGACATAGCCCTTGATATCGCCGCCGACGGCCCGGGCCAGCGCACCGTCCCGGCCATTGGCGGCGATCAGCGTCTGCACCAGGATGCCGTAGGAGATCGACGGCATCAGCAGCGACACGCCATAGATCGCCACTGGCCAGGTCTGGTCGAAGTGCTCGCCCATCCACCGCGTGGTGAATGGTACCAGGGACAGCCAGAACAGCAGATGCAGGTTGGCCCACAGCACGGCGCCACTGACGCGTTTGACGGCGTGCATCATGTGGTGGTGGTTGTTCCAGTAGATGCCGACATAGACGAAGCTCATGGCATAGAAGGCAAAGGTCGGCGCGATCGCCAGCAAGGCCTTCAGGTCGGCGCCGTCGGGCGTCCTCAGCTCCAGCACCATGATGGTGATGATGATGGCGATGACGCCGTCGCTGAAGGCTTCCAGCCGGCCCTTGTCCATGCGCAGGGGCTTTGGTTCCGGTGCGGCGGATTCGCTCACGCCCGCGGCTTCTTCTTGTAGGCCTCCGACCACGAGATCAGCGGCAGGATCGGCACGCCCCACAGAATACCGGCAAAGGCATAGAAGGCGAGGGTGAGCATCTCGTTATGCGCCGGCAGGTGACGACCGATATCGCTGACGCCGATGACGTAGAGGCACAGGAAAACGACGATACCGACCGAGGCGATAACGCGGCGAAGCGGCAGGTTGGGCCGGTCCGTTTGGGTTTGATCCATGACAGTTCCCCGAAACTTTTTTCTTGTTATGATTTAGCGCCGCTCAATGGCGCGCGTGGCGTGGAACAGGCCGATCAGGCAGATGCTGCCGGCCAGCGACACCAACAGGATCGAGAACCAGCCTTCGTCCATCATCTCGGTCGTCTGCACGAAGAAGTTGGGCAGGATGGCGCCGAAAATGCCGATGAACAGGTTGATGATGAAGCTGTAGCGGCTTTTCGACCAGACATTGGCGATCCAGCCGATGATAACGCCGGCGACCGTCGCCAGGATGTAATTTTCCGCCGTCATGACTGTGGCTCGACCCCGGATCGACGCTTGTTCAATTCTTTTAGCACGACGCTTGAAATCGGCCGGACGGTATGGGCAAATCACCCCGCCGAGGCGGCCAGAGTCGGCGAAGGCGTATTGATAACATTCGATCGCGCCATGCGGCAAGGAAGAAGCCCCGCCTTTTCGACGAAAAAACGTCATTTCTGTTGCGGGACCTTCACGTGCGCCTTCCGTTGAAATCACCGACCATTGCTGCCTGGCTTGCCGGCGCGGCCTTTTTGATCATCTGCGTGCTGGTGGTCGGCGGCGCCACGCGCCTGACGCAGTCGGGCCTGTCGATCACCGACTGGAAGCCGATTTCCGGCGTCATCCCCCCGGGTAATCCCGGCGCCTGGGCAGTCGAATTCGACAATTACCGCCACATCCCGCAGGCCAAGGAACTCAATCCCCACATGACGCTTGAGCAGTTCAAGTCGATCTATTGGTGGGAATGGACGCACCGCATGCTGGCCCGCCTGCTGGGCCTGGTCTATTTCGCCGGCCTGGCCTTCCTGCTGTGGATGCGTGAAGTGCCGCAGCGCATTATCTGGCGCAGTGGCGTGCTGTGCGGGCTTGTCCTGCTGCAGGGCGTCGTCGGCTGGTGGATGGTGGCGTCGGGGCTGACCAAGCGCCTGTTCGTGGCGCCGGAAATGCTGATGACCCATCTGGGGCTGGCGCTCACCCTGCTGATCTGCACAGTGTGGACGGCCGCCGAAGCCTATGAAGGCGAGGCCCGTAACCGCGGCGCGCCGGTTGGCTGGCGCATCACCGCCTCCGTGCCGTTGGCTCTGATCTTCCTGCAATGCCTGCTGGGCGCGCTGGTCGCCGGCAATCAGGCAGGCCTGGTCTATAACGAGTGGCCGCTGATGAACGGTCAGTTCCTGCCGCACGTCGACTGGTCGCAGGGCGTCGGCACCGCCTTCTTCCACGATCAGGGCCTGGTGCAGTTCGTCCATCGCATCAACGCCTATATCGTCATCATCTATGTCTGGGTGTTCGCCTTCATCTTCGGCGCCAAGTGTCAGGACAACAGCCTGAAAAACCACGCCGTGGTGCTGGCCGGCCTGGTCACCGTTCAGGTCGCCCTGGGCGTCGCCACCCTGATTACCGTGGTCAATATCTGGTTCGCCCTGCTGCACCAACTGACGGCGATCAGCCTGGTCATCGTCGCCACTCTGTTTGCGTGGCGAGTGGCGCGGGCCGAGCGGGCGATGCGCAGAGGCGGCTTCTGATTTGACGGATTTTGATACGGTAACTTAATACCTAATCGAAATTTCTGAACAAAATCAAATCTATCCGACGTATTTTGTCCGCAAATATGCGTTGACAGGGGCGGAGGTGTCCTGTACACACCGCCCACTTTCAGCCGTGGGCCCTTTGTGTCCGTGGCCCATCCAAGGAATTGAACCATGTTGAAATCGACCACCGCGGCGCTGAAGCCCGCCGATGTCGAGAAGAAGTGGATCGTGATCGACGCCGAGGACGCCGTTGTCGGCCGTCTGGCGGCTTTCATCGCCATGCGTCTTCGCGGCAAGCACCTGCCGACCTACACCCCGCATACCGACAGCGGTGACAACATCATCGTCATCAATGCCGACAAGGTGCACCTGACCGGCAAGAAGGAAAACGAAATCTTCTACTGGCACACCGGTCACCCGGGCGGCGTCAAGCAACGCACGCTTGGCCAGATCCTGCACGGCAAGTACCCGGAGCGTCTGCTGACCAAGGCGGTCGAGCGCATGATGCCCAAGGAAAGCCCGCTGGCCCGCAAGCAGATGACGCAACTGCGCATCTATGCCGGCAACACCCATCCCCATGAAGCCCAGAACCCGGAAGTCATCGACTTCAAGGCGCTGAGCCGCAAGAACGTCCGGAGCGTCTGATAATGACTGCTGAAACCCAAGGTCTGGAAGCGCTGGCTTCGTTGTCGTCCAACCCGGTCGCCGCACCGGTGGAACGCGTCCAGCAACTCGACAAGTACGGCCGCGCCTATGCCACCGGCAAGCGCAAGAACGCCGTTGCCCGCGTGTGGATCAAGCCGGGCTCCGGCAAGTGGATCATCAACGGCCGCGAACAGGAAGTCTATTTCGCCCGTCCGGTGCTGCGCATGATGATCGCTCAGCCGCTCAACCTGACCGATCGCGCGTCGCAATTCGACGTCATCGTCTCGGTTCACGGTTCGGGTCTGTCGGGTCAAGCCGGCGCCATCCGTCACGGCCTGTCGAAGGCGCTGACCTATTTCGAACCGGCCTTGCGTCCGACGCTGAAGGCCGCCGGCTTCCTGACGCGTGACTCGCGCGTCGTTGAACGCAAGAAGTACGGCCGCGCCAAGGCTCGCCGTTCCTTCCAGTTCTCGAAGCGTTAACCCTCGTGGTCATGGGGGAAACGGGTTTCCCCCATGTGCCCCCTTCCTATACGGAGAAAAGCACCCTTGGGACGGCCCCACGGGTGCTTTTTACTTTTTAACTTCAAGGATCGCTGACGCGATCAGGCGGAGTCAATCATGGCGAAGAAGGTTTTCATTGACGGCGAAGCGGGCACCACGGGTCTGCAGATTCGTGATCGTCTCGCCACCAGGTCGGATATCGAGCTGATCCGCCTCGATGGTGACAAGCGTAAGGATACCGAGGCCCGCCGTGCCGCCATCAATTCGGCCGACGCCGTCATCCTGTGCCTGCCCGACGATGCGGCGCGCGAGGCCGTCAGCCTGGTCGAAAACCCCGACGTCTGCATCATTGATGCCTCGACCGCGCACCGCGTTGCTGAAGGCTGGACCTACGGCTTTCCGGAAATGGCTGAGGGCCAGCGCGAAGCCATCGCGGCCTCCAAGCGCATCAGCAATCCCGGCTGCCACGCCACAGGCTTCATCGCCTTGACGCGGCCACTGACCGATGCCGGCATCCTGCCGCCCTTCTTTCCGGTGACGGCGCATTCGCTGACCGGCTATACCGGCGGCGGCAAGTCAATGATTGCCGAGTTCGAGAGCGCCGCGGCTCAGGGCGGCACCGACACGGTCGGTCGCGTCTACGCCACCGGCCTGATGCACAAGCACCTGCCGGAAATGACCCTCTATGCCGGGCTGGAAAGCCCGCCGGTGTTTTCACCGACCGTGGCGCGCTTCCCGCAAGGCCTGCTGCTGGAGGTGCCGCTGCACCTGTGGGCGCTGCCGGACGAGCCCGATATCACCGCGGTGCACGAGGCGATCAGCGCCGCCTATGAAGGCGAACGCTTTATCCGCGTGGCGTCGCTCGAAGAGTCGCGCTCGACCAATGCTGTCGATGCCGAGGCGTTGCGCGACACCAATCAGCTGTTGATTCACGTCTTCGGCGACCCCGACCTGCAGATGGTCAACCTGGTCGCGGTGTTCGATAACCTCGGCAAGGGCGCCTCGGGCGCCGCTGTACAAAACCTCAATCTGGTATTAGGGGTGGATGAAGGCTTGGGGCTTAACTAAGCCTCGCCGGAGGAAACGATGAAGAGACCGAACCTTGCTGTTGCCATTCTCATCGTCCTGGCCGTCACGTTAGCGCCACTGCCATTTGTTCTGTTTGAAGATCGCATCGCACCGCATTTCCCGTGGGGTGCTTTTTGGGCATGCGTGTCCGCGACAACGACCCTCTTTCTTGTGCTTCGCCTGCGCTATCTGCGCCGCCGGGCGCAAATTCAGGTGAAACACGTATGAGCCCTCTGACCTGGCTCGCCATCTATTTGATGATCTGGTGGGTGAGCTTCTTCGCCGTCCTGCCGCTGTGGAATATCTCGCACCACGAAGCGGGCGTGGAGACGAGCGACGGCGGTGATCCGGGCGCGCCCTTACAGCACAATCTGCGCAAGAAGGTGATCATCAACAGTATCGTCGCCTCGGTGATCTGGCTGGTGGTGTTCGTGTGCATGATGTTCATCCACATCCCGCTGCCGGAAATCCCGGCCTAAGGCTGCGGCTTTTGAGGCTTTTCGCCTTAATTTTCACGTAAATGCGCTTCACGGATGCTGCTCAAGCGACTAGTTTGCGCCGACTTTTGACCCAAGACCACGGATTCGCCTTATGCGCCTGTCGCGCTTCTTCCTCCCGCTCCTCAAGGAAAACCCCTCCGAAGCCCAGATCGTTTCGCACCGGCTGATGCTGCGTGGCGCCATGATCCGCCAGGAGGCCGCCGGCATCTATGCCTGGCTGCCGCTCGGGTTCCGCGTTCTCAAGAAGATCGAAAAGATCGTTCAGGAAGAAATGGCGCGCGCCGGCTCGATCGAGCTGCTGATGCCGACCCTGCAACTGGCCGACCTGTGGCGCGAAAGCGGCCGTTACGAAGACTACGGCCAGGAAATGCTGCGCATCAAGGACCGCCACGAGCGTGAAATGCTCTACGGCCCGACCAATGAGGAAATGATCACCGAGATCTTCCGCGGCACGGTGCGCTCCTACAAGGACCTGCCGCTCAACCTATTCCACGTGCAATGGAAGTTCCGCGACGAGCAGCGTCCGCGTTTCGGTGTCATGCGCGGCCGCGAGTTCCTGATGAAGGACGCCTACAGCTTCGACGTCGACGAAGCCTCGGCGCGTCAGGCCTATAATCGCATGTTCATCGCCTATCTCAACATCTTCGCCCGCATGGGACTGAAGGCGGTGCCGATGCGCGCCGACACCGGTCCGATCGGCGGCGATCTGAGCCACGAATTCATCATCCTGGCCGATACTGGCGAAAGCGCTGTCTTCTGCCACAAGGACCTGGTCGACATGCCGGCGCCCGGCAATGACATCGACTGGGACGATCTGCAGGCCCTGGTCGATCAGCGCACCGCGCTCTATGCCGCGACCGAGGAAATGCACGAGGAAGCGGCCTTTGCCGAGGTTCCGGCCGACAAGCAGTTGTCGGCGCGGGGCATCGAGGTCGGCCACATCTTCTATTTCGGCGAAAAATACTCCAAGCCGATGCGTGCGGTCGTTTCCGGCCCCGACGGCAAGGAAATCACCGTCCATATGGGCTCTTATGGCGTCGGCGTATCGCGTTTGCTGGGCGCCATCATCGAGGCGTCGCACGATGATGCCGGCATGATCTGGCCCGAAGGTGTGGCGCCGTTCGACGTCGCCGTCATCAGCCTGCGCGCGGGCGATGAGGCGGTCGATGCGGCCTGTACCCGCGCCTATGCCGCCCTGACTGAGGCCGGCCGCGACGTGCTTTACAACGATACCGACGAGCGTCCGGGCGCCAAGTTTGCCTCCATGGACCTGATCGGTATCCCGTGGCAGCTGATCATCGGGCCCAAGGGCCTGGCTGACGGCACGGTCGAGCTGAAGAACCGCGCCACCGGCGAACGCGAGGTCCTGAGCCTCGATGCGGCGCTCGCCAAGCTGACGTCGAAAAAGTAGCCCCGGAAAAGTATCACTGAATGTTCGGCTTTAAGCTGTGGGAACTCGATCTGGCGATCCGCTACCTGCGCACCCGGCGCAAGGACGGCGGCATCGCCGTGATCGCCATCATCAGCTTTGTCGGCATTACGCTCGCCGTGACCGCGCTGATCAGTGTGTTGTCGATCATGAACGGCTTCCGTGACGAGCTGTTGTCGCGTGTCCTGGCCTTCAACGGTCACGCCTATGTCTACGGCCACGTGCTTGACGACTTCCCGCATCGCGACGCCATGCTCAAACGCATCAAGGCGGTGCCGGGCGTCACCCAGGTTTCGCCCTATATCCAGTCGTTCGCCCTGATCCAGGGTTCGGGCGGCCGCGTCGGCTACAGTGCCGTGCGCGGTGTCGATGCCTCAATCCTGAAAAACACGCCGATCATTGCCAAGAATATCGCCAAGGGCGGCTCGCTCGATCATTTCGGTGAAGGCGATTACGGCGGTGACGGCATCCTCATCGGCGACGGCCTGGCCACCGATATGGGCGCGGTCGTCGGCGATACGGTCACCCTGACCACGGTTGGCGGCGCCACGGCTTTCGGCTCGGCGCCGGTGCACAAGACCTATCATATCCAGGGCATCTTCAAGAGCGGCGTCTCCGAAGTCGACAACATGTTCATCTACATGCCGCTGACGCAGGCGCAGCTGTTCTTCGGCCGTGAGGACGAGTGGGACACGATCGAGATCATGGTCGACACGCCCGAGACCATTGCCAAATTCCGCGACCCGCTGATGCAGGCGGCGGGCGAGGGCGCTCTGGTCGAGGACTGGACCCAGCACAATGCGCCGCTGTGGAACGCCCTGAACGTCGAGCGTACGGCGATGCGCTTCATCCTGTCGTTTATCGTCATTATCGCCACGCTGAACATCATTTCGGGCATCGTCATGCTGGTCAAGAACAAGACCCGCGACGTCGCCATCCTGCGCACCATGGGCGCCGACCGGCTGGCGATTTCGCGCGTCTTCTTCCTGACGGGGACGATGATCGGCGCCAGCGGCACGGTGGCCGGCCTTCTGCTCGGCGTGATCTTCTGCACCTTTATTCGCCAGGTCCAGGAGTTCGTCGAATGGGCCTTCCACGCCCGTGTCTTCGATCCCAACATCTATTATTTGTCCTATGTGCCGGCCAAGATGGAGGTGGGCGAAGTCGCCTTTGTCGCTATCGGCTCGCTGCTGGCGGCGTGCGTCTCGACCTTCTTCCCGGCGATATGGGCGGCAAAGCTCGAGCCCGTGGAGGCGCTGCGCTATGAGTGAGCCGGTGCTGTCGATCAAGGGGCTTGTGCGCGACTACGATGTCGGCGGTGGGCGCAAGCTGACTGTGCTGAAAGGCGCCGATCTGGAGGTTAAGCCCGGCGAGTTGGTCGGGCTGGTCGGGCCATCGGGTTCGGGCAAGTCGTCGCTGCTGCACGCCGCGGGCCTGCTCGAAGCGGTCAAGGCTGATCAGCTGCGCATCGATGGCGAGGACTATGTCACCGCCGATGAGCGTTCGCGGACGCGGGCCCGGCTGTCGAAGATCGGCTTCGTCTATCAGTTCCACCACCTGCTGCCGGAATTCACGGCGCTGGGCAATGTCGCCCTGCCGCAACGCATCCAGGGCAAGTCGCCGGCCGAAGCCGAGGCCCGGGCGCGTGAGCTGCTCACCGCCATGGGCCTGGCGGAGCGTCTGGACCACCTTCCGGCGCAGATGTCGGGCGGCGAACAGCAGCGCGTCGCCGTGGCTCGGGCCCTGGCCAACCAGCCGCGCCTGCTGCTGGCCGACGAACCAACCGGCAATCTTGATCCGGCAACGTCGAAAAACGTCTTTGAGGCGCTGAAAACGATGGTCGAACAGAGCGGTGTCGGCGCCCTGATCGCCACCCACAATTTCGAGCTGGCGCGCCACATGCACCGCGTCGTGCGCCTGGAACAGGGCGTTTTGGTCGAAACGCGCTTGGACGGCGTGATTTAATCCCAACCGATTCAACGTGTTCTGAAAATGTTCTCATTTTCGCGATTTTTCACTTGCGGAGAACAAATCAAGAAACTAGAACAAAGCATGAATTGAATGTAGAAAACAGGATGTGGAAAAATGGTCGCTGCTCTTCATAACATGTTGTCATTCACCGCCGTTGCGGGCTTTGTCTTCGTTGTCTGTCACTTGATGTCGCTGGCCTGAGTCGGCGGACCACAGATGACACTGAGCGGTAGAGGAGGCGGCCATGAGCGGGGATTTCATTCATCTGCGCGTGCGCTCGGCCTATTCGCTGCTCGAAGGGGCGATCAAGGCCACCGATATCCCCAAACTGGCGGCCAAGAACGCCATGCCGGCCGTCGGCATCACCGATCGCTGCAATCTCTTCGGGGCGCTGGAATTCTCGCAATACGCCAAGGATAATGGCGTTCAGCCGGTCGTCGGCTGCGCTGTTCCGGTCAAGGGTCTGGGCGGACTGCCGTCGGAAAAATGGGCCCGCATTCCGACCGTCGTCCTTTTGGTACAGAACGAGGCCGGCTATCTTAACCTGACCAAGCTGACCTCGATCGCCTTTGTCGATGGCGACAATATGGACGAGCCCCACGTCAAGTGGGACGACATCGTCACCTATAATGAAGGCTTGATCCTGCTGTCGGGCGGGCCCGACGGTCCGGTCGATATCGCCTTTCGCCAGGGCAAGCCCGAAGATGCCAAGGCGGCGCTGGCGGCCATGCACGCGGTCTTCGGCGACCGGTTTTACGTCGAACTGCAACGCCATGGCGGCCTGAAGGGCACGCTGGCCGAGGCCGGCCTGGTCGAATATGCCTACGCCCATGATGCGCCGCTGGTGGCGACCAACGACGTCTATTTCGGCACGGCCGATCTCTATTCGGCCCATGAAGCGCTGCTGTGCATTTCCGACAGCACCTTTTTGGGCATCGAGGATCGCCGCCGCGTGACGCCCGACCACTGGTTCAAGCCGGCCGACCAGATGCGCAAGCTGTTCGAGGACCTGCCCGAAGCCTGCGACAACACCATCGAAATCGCCAAGCGCTGCGCCTTTCTGGTCGGCAAACGCGACCCGATCCTGCCGCGCTTCGATACCGGCGCCGGCCGCAACGAGGCCGAGGAACTGGCGTGGCAGGCGAGGGAAGGGCTGAAAGAACGTCTCAAGCAGGTTAAGCTGGCCCTGCCGGAAGAGGACTATTGGGCGCGGCTCGACCGCGAAATCGGCGTCATCCAGAAGATGGGCTTTCCCGGCTACTTTCTGATCGTCTCGGACTTCATCAAATGGGCCAAGGTCCATGACATCCCCGTCGGTCCGGGCCGGGGGTCGGGCGCCGGGTCGCTGGTTGCCTGGGCGCTGACCATTACCGACCTCGATCCGCTGCGTTTCGGCCTCCTGTTCGAGCGCTTCCTCAATCCGGAACGGGTATCGATGCCCGACTTCGACGTCGACTTCTGCCAGGAGCGCCGCGAAGAGGTCATTACCTACGTCCAGGACAAGTACGGCCGCGACCGCGTGGCCCAGATCATCACCTTCGGTACCCTGCAGGCGCGCGCCGTGCTGCGCGACGTCGGCCGCGTGATGCAGTTGCCGCTGGGCCAGGTCGACCGCCTGGCCAAGATGATCCCCAACAACCCGGCCAATCCGACCACGCTCGCCGAAGCGATCAATATCGAGCCGCGCCTGCGTCAGGCGCGCGACGAAGAGGACACCGTCCGCAATCTGCTCGATACGGCCCTGCGCCTGGAAGGCCTGTTCCGTAACGCCTCGACACACGCCGCCGGCATAGTCATCGGCGACCGGCCGCTGACCGAACTGGTGCCGCTCTATCGCGATCCGCGCTCGGACATTCCAGCGACCCAGTTCAACATGAAATGGGTCGAAAGTGCGGGCCTAGTCAAGTTCGACTTCCTGGGCCTGAAAACCCTGACCGTGCTGCAGCGCGCTGTGCACTATCTGAAAAAGCGCGGCATCGACATGAATTTCTCGGCCTTGCCGCTGGACGATGCAGCGACCTACGAACTGCTGGCCTCTGGGCAGTCGATCGGGGTGTTCCAGCTGGAAAGCCAGGGCATGCGCGACACCCTGCGCAAGATGCGTTGCGGTTCGCTGGAAGAAATCACCGCTCTGATCTCGCTCTATCGGCCAGGCCCGATGGATAATATCGACACCTATGTCGACCGTAAGTTCGGCCGCGCCGAGATCGACATGCTGCACCCGATGCTGGAGCCGGTGCTCAAGGAAACCTACGGCGTCATCATCTACCAGGAACAGGTGATGCAGATCGCCCAGGTGCTGTCGGGCTACAGCCTGGGTGAGGCCGACCTTCTGCGCCGCGCCATGGGCAAGAAGAAGAAAGAGGAAATGGACCTGCAAAAGGCGCGGTTCATTTCCGGCGCCAAGGAAAATCAGGTCCCTGAAAAGCAGGCCGACGAAATCTTCGAACTGGTCAACAAATTCGCCGGCTATGGCTTCAACAAGTCGCACGCCGCCGCCTACGCCTTCATTTCCTATCAGACGGGCCATCTCAAGGCGAACCACCCGGTCGAATTCTTCGCCGCCAATATGAGCCTCGATATCGTCAACACCGACAAGCTGGCGGTGTTCTATCAGGACGCGCGCCGCTTCGGCGTGACCATCCGGCCGCCCGATATCAATCGCTCGCAGGCCGATTTCGACGTCGAAAACGGCGAAGTGCTCTATGCGCTCGGCGCCATCCGCAATGTCGGCTTCGACGCCATGCTGAGCGTAGTCAAGGTGCGCGAGGAGGGCGGTCCGTTCGTCGACCTGTTCGACTTCCTTGAGCGCGTCGATCCGCGCGCGGTTAACAAGCGCGCTATCGAAAACCTGGCCAAGGCCGGGGCCTTCGACTCTATTCATCCCAACCGCACCCAGATCGTCGCCGCGGCTGACACCTTGATTGCCTACGCCCAAAGCGTCGCCGCCGAACGCGAAGGCGGCCAGGTCAGCCTGTTCGGCTCCAGCGAGGCTTCACGCCCGCGTTTGCCGAAAGTAGCGCGCGCCTCGGGCCCCGACAGCCTCGATGAGGAATTGTCGGCCATCGGCTTCTATTTGTCGGGGCATCCGCTGCAGGACATGATCGACGTCTTCAAGCGCCGCAAGGTGACGCTCTACGCCGAAGCCTTGGGGCAAGCGGCCGAAGGGCACGAGGCCTTCCGCATGGCTGGCGTCATTCGCCGCCGCCAGGAGCGCGCGGCCGCCGGTTCCGGTGAAAAGTTTGCCTTCGTGACGCTGTCGGACCCGACCGGCGAATACGAAGTGCTGTTCCCGCCGGAATCGCTGCGCAAGAATCGCGATCACCTCGAACCCGGGCAATCGATCCTGCTCAAGGTGCGCTGCAAGGGCCGCGACGGCGAGGTGCGCTTCTTCGGCGACGACGCCATGCCGCTGGCCGGCAACCTCAAGACCGACGATATGGGGCTGAAGGTCCACGTCTCGGCGCAAATCGTCGATCTGGCGCTTCTGCGCGCCAAACTCGAAGAGTCCAAGTCGCCGCAGGGCGGTGAGATCAGCCTGGCTACCGATCTGGCCGGCGAAGGCGAGGTCGAAATCAAGCTGCCGGCGCGCTACAATCTCGACGGCCGCCTGCGCGGCTGGCTGAAGACCATGCCGGGCGTGCTCTATTTCGAGGACACCTGAGTTTCGCAGATAACCTCGCTGCAGGCAGGCATTTTTCGTCGCGCGAGGCTTGATTTTTTTTGAAATTGTGACTAGGTGCGCGTCATCTCACACGCAGATGTGCGCTTTCGGCCAGGGCTTAGCCGTCCCGGACCCGAAAACGTTCCGAGGCTTTCAGGAGAGGGAATCGTCCCGATCCGGCTTTCTGTCTGCGGAGGATTATCGGAAGAAGGATTGTAACGCTTATGGCTATGCCTGAAATTTCCATGCGCCTGCTGCTCGAAGCCGGCGCCCACTTCGGACACCAGACCCACCGCTGGAACCCGAAGATGAGCCGCTACCTGTTCGGTTCGCGCTCCAACATCCACATTATCGACCTGTCGCAGACCCTGCCGCTGTTCCACCAGGCGCTGCTGAAGGTCCGTGAAGTCGCCGCTAACGGCGGCCGCGTGCTGTTCGTCGGCACCAAGCGTCAGGCCCAGGCGCCGGTTTCGGCGGCCGCCAAGCGCTGCGCGCAATACTACGTCAATCACCGTTGGCTGGGCGGCACGCTCACCAACTGGCGCACCATCTCGGGGTCGATCGCGCGTCTGCGCGAGCTGGAACAACTGCTGGACACCAATCCGGCTGGCCGTTCCAAGAAGGAACTGCTGATGCTGACGCGCGAACGCGAAAAGCTCGAACTGTCGCTCGGCGGCATCAAGGACATGGGCGGTATCCCCGACCTGATGTTCGTCATCGACACCAACAAGGAGTCCATTGCCATCCAGGAAGCGCGCAAGCTGAATATTCCTGTGATCGGCATTCTCGACTCGAACTCGGATCCGGACGGCATCACCTATCCGGTCCCGGGCAATGACGACGCGGCGCGCGCGCTGCAACTGTACTGTGACCTGGTTGCCGATTCCGTGCTCGACGGTCTGGCCGCCGGCCAGGTGGCTTCGGGCGTCGATCTGGGCGCCGAAGTCGCTCCGGTCGAACCGGCTCTGACCAGCGAAGACGCGGCCGCTTCCGCCGAGGCGTAAGGCTCACTATATAGGGCCGGACACCCGGCACGATTGGATACGCGCACAGCCTGGGGCATAAGCCTCAGGCTGTGACGCAATTGACATGGACTGCGGCTATGAGCGCCGCATCCGCATTTGAGATATTGGAGGATTTCATGGCTGAAATCACAGCAACCCTGGTTAAGGACCTGCGCGAAAAGTCGGGCGTAGGCATGATGGACTGCAAGAAGGCGCTGACCGAGAACAACGGCGATATCGAAGCCGCCATGGACTGGCTGCGCACCAAGGGCCTGAGCAAGGCCGCCAAGAAGGCCGACCGCATCGCCGCCGAAGGCCTGGTCGTGGTCGCCTCGGAAGCCAAGGGCGCCGGCATGACCGCCGCCGCCGTCGAAGTCAACGCCGAGACCGACTTCGTCGCTCGTAACGAGCTGTTCCAAAACCTGGCGCGCAACGCCGGTCAGGCCGGCCTGAAGGCCAACTCGGTCGAGGACGTTGCCGCTGCCGTGCAGGACGAAATCACCAACCTGATCGCCACCATCGGCGAAAACATGGTTGTGCGCCGTTTCGCCAAGCACACGGTCGAGCAAGGCGTCGTCGCGTCCTACATGCACAATGCCGTCGCGCCGAACCTCGGCAAGATCGCCGTGCTCGTCGCCATTGAATCGGCCGGCGATCAGGAAGTGCTGAAGGAAATGGGCCGCAAGATCGCCATGCACGTCGCCGCGACCCAACCGCAATCGCTGTCGACCGACGATCTCGATCCGGCCGCCGTCGAACGCGAAAAGGCGATCTTCACCGAGCAGGCCCTGGAATCGGGCAAGCCGGCTCAGGTCGTCGAAAAGATGGTCGAAGGCCGCATCCGCAAGTTCTTCGAAGAAGTCGTGCTGCTGAAGCAAGCCTTCGTCATGAACCCGGATCAGACGATCGAGCAAGTGATCGCCGAAACCGCCAAGACGCTTGGCACGCCGGTGACGGTGAAAGCCTTCACGCGTCTCGCCCTCGGCGAAGGCGTGGAAAAGAAGGTCGACGACTTCGCCGCCGAAGTCGCCTCGATGACCGGCGCGTAATCATCGCCAGATGAAAACGGAAAAAGCCCCTTGCCATCCGGCGAGGGGCTTTTTTCATGCCCGCTGGCTGGAAACCGATACTGGCCAAGGCGCTGCGACTGCGCTAAAGCGCTGTGCGTGGACCTCCCCGCCGCAAACCTGATTCCCGGAGTATTCGATGAGCACGCCTGAACTGAAATACAAACGTATCCTGCTCAAGATCTCCGGCGAAGTGCTGATGGGCGATCAGGGCTTCGGCATCGACATGAAAACCGTGCAGGCGGTGGCCGAGGAAGTCGCTGCTGTGGCGCGCCTTGGCGTCGAATTGTGTCTGGTCATCGGTGGCGGCAACATCTTCCGCGGCCTGTCGAAGGCGGCCGTCGGCATGGAGCGGTCGAGCGCCGACTATATGGGCATGCTGGCGACCGTCATGAACGCGTTGGCCATGCAGAACGCCCTGGAAAAGCAGGGCATCGACACGCGCGTGCAGTCGGCGATCCAGATGAACGCCGTCTGCGAACCCTTCATCCGCCGCCGCGCCATCCGCCATCTCGAAAAAGGCCGGGTCGTCATTTTCGCCGCCGGCACCGGCGCGCCTTACTTCACCACGGATACGGCCGCCGCGCTGCGCGCCGCTGAAATGACGTGCGATGCCCTGTTCAAGGGGACCTCGGTCGACGGCGTCTATACCGCTGACCCGAAAAAGGACGCGACGGCCGAGCGCTACGACAATCTCAACTATCTCGAAGTGCTGTCGCGCGACTTGCGCGTCATGGACGCCTCGGCGGTGTCGCTGATGCGCGAAAACGCCATTCCGATCGTTGTCTTTTCCATCCGTACCCCCGGCGCCCTGAACCAGGTCATCCACGGCGAAGGCACCTTTACCGTTATCGAACAATAAGAAGGAAGGCATCATGGCCAAGCCCGATCTTACCAAATACCGCGACCGCATGGACAAGTCGGTCAATGCCCTGAAGGACGATTTCGGCGGTCTGCGCACCGGCCGCGCCTCGTCGAGCCTGCTCGAAGGCATCGTCGTCGACGCTTACGGCTCTTCGATGCCGATCACCTCGTGCGCCGCGATTTCGGTGCCGGAACCGCGCATGATCTCGGTCAATGTCTGGGACAAGGGCCTGACCGTGTCGGTCGAAAAGGCGATCCGCAATTCCGGCCTCGGCCTCAACCCGATCACTGACGGTCAGACCCTGCGCGTGCCAATCCCTCCGCTGACCGAGGAACGCCGCAAGGAACTGGCCAAGATCGCTGGCAAATATGCCGAGGAAAAGCGCATTGCCGTGCGCAATATCCGTCGCGACGCCATGGACGACCTGAAGAAGGCGGAAAAGGCCTCGGAAATCAGCGAGGACGATGAAAAGAAGGGCGGCACCGAGGTCCAGGGCTACACCGACGCGGCAATCAAGCGCATCGATGAAATGCTGAAGACCAAGGAAGTCGAAATCATGCAGGTCTAATCGTCGCTCGACGGTTAAACCTTCATCTTTTTCGCCCAAGCTGATCGCCTCGGGCGCGCGGCCTCTGGCCATTGCCGGGGTTTTGCTGTAGCCCATGGCTCTGGGGACATCACATGCCTGAAAGCCATCCGGAACCGCTGCCCGCCGCCCTGCCAACGCAGGCCGGATCGGTGCGCCCGGATACCCTTCATGTGGCGATCATCATGGACGGCAATGGCCGCTGGGCCAAGGAGCGCGGCCAGATCCGCACCGTCGGCCACAAGGCGGGGGTCGAGGCGCTGCGCCGCACGATCACCGCCGCTGGCGATCTCGGCGTCACCCACATGACGGTGTTTGCCTTCTCAACCGAAAACTGGCGCCGCCCAGCCGCCGAGGTCAACGACCTGATGGGCCTCTTGCGCCTGTTCATCAAATCGGACCTGGAGCGGCTGCGCAAGGAAGGCGTGCACGTGCGCATCATCGGCCAGGAGGCCGGCCTGCCGCCCGACATCGTCAAGATGGTCGCCGACGCCCACGAAAAGACCAAGCACAATTCGCGCTTCCACCTTCAGGTGGCGCTCAACTATGGCGCCCAGGCCGATATCGTCGAGGCCGCCAGGACGATCGCGCGTCAGGCCGCAGCCGGTACGCTCAATCCCGACGACGTCACGGCCGACACTTTCGGCGGCTTCCTGTCGACCGCCGGTCTGCCGCCGCTCGACCTCTTGATCCGCACCTCGGGTGAACACCGCCTGTCGAACTTCTTGTTGTGGGAGGCCGCCTATGCCGAATTCGTGTTCCAGGACATCCTCTGGCCCGACTATGGCCAGGACGCGTTGAAGGCGGCGCTCGACATCTTCCGGACCCGCGACCGCCGTTTCGGCGCCACAGAATCCAAGCATGCCGTCCAACCCGCCTAAGTCCTCTTCTCGCGTGTCTGGCGGCGTTCTGGGCGGCTTTTTCGGCAACCGCGAACTTTGGCTGCGCATCGCCTCGGCCGGTGTCCTGATCCCCGTCGCCCTGATCGTCACCGTGCTGGGAAGCTGGTATTTCCTGGTGCTGATCAGCATTGGCGTGGCGTTGCTGTGCATCGAATGGGGTATCATGGCGGCGCCCAATTCGGGCGGACGCATGGCGGTCGCCGTTGGCATCGCCGCCTTGGCCGGACTTTACGTCACCTATCTGCAGCACCCGGTGCTGGCCGTTTTGATCCTGGCGTTTGGCGCCCTGTGCGCCGGCCTGTTCGCCTTTCGCTTAAAGAGCGCCTGGCTCGATGCCACCTATGGCGTGCTGTATATCGGCTGGCCGGCCCTGGTGTTGCTATGGCTGCGCGAGACCCATAACGGCCTCTATTGGGTGATGTTCACCTTCCTGATCGCCTGGTCGTCGGACATCGCCGCCTTCCTGGTCGGCAAGCTGGTCGGCGGGCCCAAGCTGTGGCGGCGTTATTCGCCCAACAAGACGTGGTCGGGCTTTGCCGGCGGCATGATCGCCGGCATGATGGCGGCGGGGACGTTGGCCGACGTCACGCCCCTGTTCAAGCACGATACCTCGGCCTCGTTCGTCGGCCTGTTGACGGCGCTGGCGACCATGGCCGGCGATCTGTGGGAATCGGCGCTGAAGCGACGCTTCGGGGTCAAGGACGCCGGCTCGCTGATCCCGGGTCACGGCGGCCTGCTCGACCGGGTCGATGGCTTGATGTTCGCCGTCGTCGCCGTCGGCGTCATTCGCCTGTTGATTCTGCTGGGCACCGACCTGTGACGCCCGGCCGCGAGCTCCTCTTGCGCGTACGCCAGGCCTTTATGTCCTATGGCTATCAGCACATGTCGATGGTCGCCCTGTCGCAGGCCTGCGGTTTTACGCGGCGCAGCCTCTACAACTATTTCGCCAACAAGGACGAGGCGTTCCGCGCCATGTTCCTCGACTACAATCTCGAAATCATCGATCGCGCCTGGGGCCGCGTCAGCGCCGTCCGCACCGGAGGCGGCAGCGTGCTCGACATCGTCTCAGGCCTGCTCGACGTGCGTTACGGCGATCTGTGGCGCATCCTGCGCGACAGCCCGCATGCCGCCGAGATGAAGGGCACGGCGTTTGCTTTGTGCCCGGATATCATGGTCGAACTGGCGCAATCGTTCCAGGCGGACTTTGTCGACCTGATCGAAGAACTGGGGCGGGAAGGGCGGCTGGCGTTGAAGGGCGGCTTCACCCCGGCGCAACTGGTGCAGATGCTGACCGACGCGGCGCGCGGGGTCAATCAGGTCTATCCCATGGCGTCGCTGGATGGCTTGAGCGACCAGTATCGCCAAACCTGCCAGGCGATCCTCTACGGCTATATCGAGGGCTGAAATTGCACAGTTTGCACGAAACTGTGCAACGTGAGAAAATTGCCACTTGAAACCATTTTCGGCCGCGATATGGTCTGGCCGCGCCGCCATATTGGGCGCGATCTTTTTCGATCTTTTCGACAGAGGCCTTGCGGCGTAAAAAACCGCGGGCCTTTGCCTTTTTCAACCGCTGGGGGGAGGCGGATCCATTTCGCCGGGCCGGGGTGACGTCTGAGGGGGGGCGTCGCGCTGGCCCGGGTTTCTTTGGCTGGCCCGGTTTTTCTGCTCTGGAAATCCCTGTAGCGCGGGTTTAAGACAGGTAGATAACCGCGGCCCAAGGATTTTCATGCGACGTATTACCATTCTCGGGGCGACGGGCTCGATCGGTGTATCGACGCTGCGCCTGCTGGAGGAGACCGGTCGCGTCGGCGAGGATTATGAGATCGTGGCCCTGACAGGCGGCAAGAATGCCGACCTTCTGGCCGAACAAGCACTGAAATTTCGCCCGCAACTGACCGTTTTGAGCGATGCCACGCAATGGCCCCTGGTGCGCGACCGCCTGGCCGGATCGGGGCTTGAGGTCGTATGCGGCGCCGACGCCATTGTCGAAGCGGCCGCCCGCCCCTCCGACTGGGTGATGGCGGCGATTGTCGGCATTGCGGGCTTAAAACCCGTCTGGGCGGCGGCCGGGACGGGGGCTGTGATCGCCTTGGCCAACAAGGAAAGCCTGGTGTGCTGCGGCAAGGCCTTGCTGGATCGCGTCACCGCCGCCGGCGGCCGCGTCCTGCCGGTCGATTCCGAACACAACGCCATCTTCCAGGTGCTCGATCAGCGCCAGAAGGACAAGGTCTCAAAGCTGATCCTGACCGCATCCGGCGGACCGTTCTTCGGCCGCACGCGCGATCAGTTGCGCAATGTCACGGTCGAACAGGCGCTGAAACATCCCAACTGGGCGATGGGCGCCAAGATCACCATCGATTCCGCCACCCTGGCCAATAAGGGGCTTGAGTTCATCGAGGCGGCGATCCTGTTCGACATGCCCCCCGACAAGATCGACGTCGTCATCCATCCGCAATCGGTGATCCACAGCCTGGTGGAATATGCCGACGGATCCTCCCTGGCGCAGTTGGGTACGCCCGACATGCGGGTGCCGATATCCTACTGCCTGGGCTATCCGGATCGCATCGCCTGGGACGCGCCGAAACTCGATCTGAAGGCGCGCGGCACGTTGTCGTTTTTCGAGCCGGACGAGGCGGCATTTCCGATGCTCAGCCTGGCGCGCGAAGCCCTCAAAAGCGGGCTCACTGGCGTCTTCAACGCTGCCAATGAGGCGTGCGTGCAAGCCTTTCTGGAAAAGCGCATCGAATTCTTGCAAATCGCCGAATTTGTCGAAATGGCCATGATGCGGGCTCAATTGCCAACTATGGCTTCCCACAATCACGCCAGTCGTGATAGGACCGTGCACGATATGGACATCGCCCTGGAAATCGATTCCGGCGTGCGCGAACTCGTTGGTGGCTTCGTCGCCGACGCCCGGCAAAAGGCCTGATAACGGCCCCCCGGGATATTCCGGCGGGACTGATGTCCGTGGGTGGAGGAGAGGCCTTTGTTGGGAATCATCGCGGGCATCGTATCCCTGCTGATCATGATCTCCATTATCGTGAGCTTTCACGAATATGGCCATTACAGCGTAGCCCGCCTGTTCAATACGCGCATCGAGCGCTTTTCCGTCGGTTTCGGCAAGATTCTGTGGCGCCGTGTCGACAAGCGCGGCGTCGAATGGGCGATTTCGGCCCTGCCGCTGGGCGGCTATGTCAAATTCGCCGGCGATGAAAACATCGCTTCGATGATGCCGTCGCACGAGGAACTCGACGCGGCGCGCGAAGCCATTACCGCACGCGAGGGCGCCGCTGCGGTGAAGGACTATTTCCACTTCAAGCCGTTGTGGCAGCGCTTCCTGATCATCCTGGCCGGACCGGCGTTCAATTTCATTCTGGCCATCGGCATTTTCACGCTGATGAACATCTTCATCGGCAACTTCATCGAATCCCCCGTCGTCTATCAGGCCCTGCCGAACATGCCGGCCGCCGCCGCCGGCTTCAAGCCGGGCGACCTGATCAAGAGCGTCGACGGCGAACAGGTCGAATCGTCGCGCGACGTGGTGCGCATGATCGCCCTGCGCGCCGAGACGCCGACCAAGGTCGTGGTCGAGCGCAACAAGACCCTGGTGACGCTGACCGTCACGCCACGCCGCGGCACGGTCGATACCGGCGAAAAGAACTCGCATACGACGGGTGGAGTGATCGGCCTGTCGCTGCGCGGTCCGGTGACCTATCGCCGCGACGACCCGCTGACCGCCGTGGCCCATGGCGCCCATCAGACATGGGACGTTGTCGATACAAATCTGACCTATATCGGCCGCATTTTCACCGGAAAAGAAAACGGCGACCAACTGACCGGCCCGATCGGCATGGCCAAGGCGGCCGGCGATATGGCTACCGACGTCGCCAGCCGCAAAGAAACCCTGGGGGAGAAAACACTGGACCTGCTGTTCACCTTTGTGCAGTTGACGGCGTTCATCTCGATCGGGGTGGGATTCGTCAACCTGCTGCCGATACCCGTGCTCGACGGTGGACACCTGGCCTTCTATCTGATCCAGGGTGTGACCCGAAAGCCCGTGTCCGGCAAAATTCAGACAGCCGCGTTCCCAATCGCGATTGCGCTGATCGTCGGTTTGATGTTGTTCGCAGGCTGGAATGATATTAACCATATCGGCCTTGTCCAGTACCTGAGCCACCTGTTCTCGTGACCTTCAAACTTCGTGCTTCACGTCCTTCTCGTTTCCAATCAAAGGTAAAGCATTCATGTCAGGCCTGACTTCGGCTTCCCGATCCAAACGCTCCCGGCGCCCGTCGTGGCTTTCCGCCAGCGTCAGCGTGTTCGCGCTGATCGGGTTCGGCCTGGCGGCGAACGCGGCGGACGCGCGCACCTACATCATCCAGACTCAGGCTCAGCCGGCGGCGCCCGCCGGTCAACCGGCAGCCGATGCAGCGCCGGCGCAGCCCGATGCGCAGGCGGCTGATGCCCAAGCTCAACCCCAGGCGCCGCAAGCACCGACCTCGGGCGTGATCAATCACATCACGGTCGAGGGCAACGAACGCATCGATTCGCAGACGATCATCTCGTACCTGCCGGTCCATCCGGGCCAGACGGTCGATTCCGAAATGATCGACCTCGCGGTCAAGACGCTCTACAATACCGACCTGTTCTCCGACGTGCAGATCGCGCTTAACGGCAGCGATCTGGTCATCAATGTCGTCGAAAGCCCGATCATCAATCAGGTGGTGTTTGAGGGCAATCACGCCATGACCAAGGACAAGCTGCGCGACGAAGTGCAGATCCGTCCGCGCGGCGTGTTCACCAAGTCCAAAGTCCAGGCCGACGTTCAACGCATCATCGAACTGTACCGCAAGGAAGGCCGCATCTCGGCGACCGTGACGCCGAAGATCGTCGAACTGCCGCAAAAG